>Ga0247688_1000009_pt1 | contig 208146 bp, 161 predicted proteins | sample CNK29_metaG_FD_182718 | JGI IMG/M metagenome (GOLD analysis project Ga0247688, IMG submission 182718) | Soil microbial communities from Purdue University Martell Research Forest, Indiana, United States - CNK29 | ecosystem: Environmental > Terrestrial > Soil > Temperate forest > Bulk soil... | reverse complement strand
ACTTGAACCTTGGCTCTGCGCCTGACCTTGACCTTGACCTTGACCTTGACCTTGACCTTGACCTTGGCCTTGACCCTGGCCTTGACCCTGGCCTTGACCCTGGCCTTGACCTTGACCTTGACCTTGACCTTGACCTTGGCCTTGACCTTGACCTTGGCCTTGACCTTGACCTTGGCCTTGACCTTGCAGGTTCGAGCCGGGCGCTTGGCTTTGACCTTCACCTTGGACTTGACCTTGAGTATCCGCTCCAGTCTGACCTTGGCTCGACTTTACCTGTCCAGTAAGTAGCTCGCTTATTAAGTCCGCACGCTTCGCGGCTGGGATTTCCGTGGCGCTTCGGATCGTATTCATGAGGCCTGCCGTTTGGGCGTTTTTCATTCCTTGGGAGGCCAACTGTGTTGCGTTATTCGACAAGGTCTGAAGGAAGGGGCCAAGTTCCTTCATTCCAGACATGTCGCGGAATGGGCCGAGTGCTGAAAGTACGCCCGAGGCAGCAGCCATTCCAGTCGGGTCGGGAAGAGACTGAGGGTTCACTATGTTAACCAGACTCGTTGGGAATGGTGTTGGAGCGGTGCCTTTTGTCTGATCTTGGTAGCGCGAATCGGTACTGGCCGGCAAGATAGCGGGTGCCTCTTCGGGAATTGGTGATGTCTGCCAATCCCAGAAGCGTGTTGGATCGATAACCTCCGAGGCATTGCAATGGCCTAGCTTTGCTTCAGCAAAAACGCCCCGGGCTGGTAATGTTAGAATCTGATCGACGAACTCGTTATACGGTAAATTCCTTCGCCCGAGGTTTTTCACCCCAAAGGCCTTTTCTAGAGTTTCTTCGGCGCCGGACGCCATCGGCATGATCGCGTAGCCGTCCACGAAGTCTAAGAGGGTATTCTCTACAAGGTCCAACATGGGTGTGCCAATTATCCGCCACTGGCAAAGGCGTAGCGCACGATCGGCCGCATTCTCTCCCAGCCAGATAGCACGCCAATAATAGGCCTTGTGTGCATTCAGATGATTCATCAATCGGCGCAGGCAACAGAGTTCTTCCTCCGTGAGAAGGTCGTCAACTGACGCGATTGGCGGGCGATAAGGGTCAACGTCAACAGTTGTGAATCCCTGTACAGGTACTTTCTGAACATTTGGTGTCCCCGAGAACATGACCCACTTATCTGAGTTTTGAGACGTCACGAACCGCAGCCGCTGAATTTCCCAGTCCGACGGTGTCATGTTATGAAATGTAATACTTCCACCTTGACCAATTCGAACGGCTGCCACATTCGACCATCGGATTTTTTGTACCGGCTTGCAGGATGTGACAAATTCTTCGTTTCTTTTTATCAGGCTTTCATTCTGGTTGGCTAGGATGGTCGGCTCAGGCCCCATAGACGACTGACCAATGAGGGACTTGTCTAAGAATTCACACCGGATTTCCGCCTGACCCGACTTTGAAATGATCGAAACGAAGACACTATTTTGGGCACCCATTGCCCCGGATAGCACGCTAACCGTGAACTCACCCAACTCGTAATCATCCGTCGGATCCCCTAGCTCATCGCGTTTCTTTTTCTCTCGGTCCAAGTTAAGCTCTAGGCAAGCACGCTTCGATACGACGTCCAGACAGCCACGCACAGACTCATCAAGGAGGTTTGCCGCGATTACTGATTTGTATTGCTCGATCAGTTCATAAGTGAAGTCAGAAGCCTCGTGCTTAAGGAACAGGATGGGCCGAATGGACGCCGGTCGCGTCAGCAAGCGATGATGTTGCAACACCTCGTAGTAAAGAATCGTGAGTGCATGGCTATGATTGTGATTTGCGATTACGCGCGTGCGTGCCGCTGCTGCCTCCACTTGTTCACCTTGTACTACAACAGTAGAATTCAACTCGCGCAAGGCGCTAGACGCTTGATGGAAAGCATCACTGATATTCTGCGTTGTTTCGCCAACGACCGTGCGCATCCCTTGCGAATCGCTCGACGCGCCGCCAACGGCGAATGCTGCTCCGACCCCCAGGCTGACCATTCCAATCGGAATTCCCGCTCCCGCACTGAGCGCGCCGCCAGCCATAAAGGATGACCCGGATTGGCTTTCTGTTACCACCATATGCACTGCCTCCGAAAGACTTCGGTCTCGAAGCGCAGCATGCTGAAGGTCTTCTTTTTCAGTCGTTTGTTCGGTACGTTTTGCGGTGTCCTTGCGTGACCAATCCACCACGGCAATATTCATCTTTTCGCCAGGTGCTAGGGGAAGGCTATAGGCAATCTGGCCGAGCGAGTGACCGAGAGGAAACCACTCAGTGCGATAATGGACATCAAAGCCAAGCCGCAGTTCTCCGATAAAACCGGGTGGTTGAGGCGCAGCGCCTCGGTTCTTGCTTTCGTCGCGATCAGCCTTAGACAATGCAGCGGTCCGCACAATCTGTCTGAATCGAATTAAACGAGTCGCCAAATTGCTGGGGAGTAGCTGTTCGCATCCGTCTTCTCCAATGATCAGCGCTCCTGACATTGAGAAGGAGCCAGGCGAGAGCCTCCAATCAAGAATCCCCGGCGTCTGCATCGCCGGCATGGGAGGCCACTCAGCGCGATCAGTCAGAATCTCAAGATCGAGATCCATGCGGAGACAAACAAAATTGGGCGCGAGATCGCCCTCGGCGAGTGCATCGAAAGGATAAATTGGATCTTTGAATGGAAGAACTTTGAGTTCGGTGAGCTCGATAGCAAGGCGAGGCTTGCCTGTTGCTATGAGGCCTGCGCCTGAGAGTACGTCTTTAATCGCTTGAAGCACCTGGATGTGCCGCAATGGCCAAAGATCGAAAGAAGCGTATCCGACATGATCTGTGCCGACCACACCCAACGGTAGGCGCGGAAAGTTCAGGCGTAGTTCGCGATCAGTCCCTGTCAGTTTTTCAAGGCTTTGTTTTGTGATGCGAAAGGTTGCCAGGGAAAACAGAGGGAGGCGTGTGATCGGTGCAGCCGTTTCAGCATGACGTACAAATACGCTGAGCTGATCATACGGCATTGCTAGATCGAAACCCCAGTCGAAACCTGGATCAGATCGCTGGGAGAGCATTCCCACGTCGGGCCGCGGTACGATCGAGATCGCCGCCGCAAAGGCAGGGTTAGGTGGCATCGGATTCCTCTGTCAAAACTGATAGGAAATTGCTTTTGACGACGCGCGGTTCAGGGAGAATTGCTCTTGCGTCGGGTTCATACCCGCGTTTCATTTGGCTTCGCAGCGCAGTCGTGAGTCCTTGCTGTCGCTTAGTGAACATGGTTACACAATCCTTAATATGCTTTACCGGGGCAACTCCACGCATTTATCAAAACACGACAATTCTATATCAAAACGCGACATCCCCGCGACCGAGTCATTGGATGCGTTCGAACTTCTGCGGCGCACAGCCGTAGCATTGTTTGAAGTCGCGGCAAAAGTTTGATTCGCAGGTGTAGCTCAAGGACGCAGCGACTTCCTTGTTGGAAAGCCCCTCGGCCAAGAGCGGCGGCGCGAAGTCCATTCGCTCGCGCATGATCCACGACTTGGGCGTTGTGCGGAATTGCTCGCGGAAACGCCGCTCAAGCGTGCGCACTTCAACTCTCAAATGCACCGCCAAGACTTTCACGCTGAAGCCATTTTGCCTGATGATAAACCGAAGTTCCTCCGCATTGAGAGTGCGTTGGCTCATATCCTGAGTTCGGTGGCAATTAAGATGGCTAAAGAACAAAAATGCAAGAAGTTATTTGTTCGAGTTCTTCACAGACACAGAAGTTGTAGATCGTAGCACGGCAAATGCGGCCTCGAGTCCATTTTTGCCCGGATTGAAAAACCGTTTTGCCCAACGCCCACTTCGTCATCGAAGGCTACGTTGACCCGACCGAGCCGCTGCGCGACGGAGGCCCGTTCGGCGACCACACCGGCTACTACCCGTCCGAGGCGAAGATTCTCCAACTTCAAAAATTTCCTGGCCGTGGACGTCAGTCCGCGCGCTCTGCTCTTCAAGGAAGTCCGCGCCAACCGAGGTCGGCGGCTACGGTTCAGGGGTAAAACCGGGGTGGGAGCGAGCGCTAGCCAAACTGCGTTAAGCGGCGCGGCAATCAGTCACGCCGCCGTCAGTTGCTTGGTTAGCTTCACCGCGAAGGTCGCGCCGGCATTCGCCTGACTCGCCACGGTCACTTTGCCGCCGTGCGCTTCGACGACGGCCTTCACCAGGCTCAATCCCAGGCCCAGGCCGCGCTGCGAACGGCTCTTGTCGCCGCGATAGAGACGGGCCCAAATCTTTTCCTGTTCCTCGGCGGGAATGCCCATGCCGGTGTCGCGGAAGACCGTGACGGTCTGCGCTGGCTCATCGCGCACGGCGATGGTCACGCTGCCGCCTTCGGGCGTGTATTTGATGGCGTTGTCGAGCAGGTTCGCAAACACCTGCCGGATGCGATTGCGATCCACGCTGGCTTCGCATAACGCGGGCAGTTCGGTGTGAATGGAAATCTTCCGTTCCTCGGCGACGTATTGATAAAGCTCCACGACTTCGCGCACGAGCTGGCAGAGATCCACGGGTGCGCGGTGGAGTTTCATCATGCCCGCCTCGGCCTCGGTGATGTCCATGAGCGTGTTCAGCATGGCAAGCACGCGCTCAGATTCCTCGACGCAATCGGCGAGCGCCTCGCGCGCGGCGGCGGGATCGGCATTGGGTGACAGCGCCAGTTCCGCCGTGCCGCGCAGGCGCGTGAGCGGCGTGCGCAGATCATGCGCGACGTTGTCGAGCGACTCGCGCATGGCACCGATGAGCGCTTCGTTGCGGTCGAGCAGGGTGTTGAACAGGCGGACCAGTTCGTCGAATTCATCGTTGGACGCGCGCGTCGGCACGCGGGCATTCAATTGTCCGGTCCGGATGATCGCCTGCGCGGTGGCCACAATCTGCCGGACGGGCCGCATCGCGCGATACGCCACAAAGTTGCCGGCCAGAATACTCAGGATCACCGTCACGCCGCCGACCAGAAGAAAACTTTCACGCAACAGACTCAGCAGGGTCGCCCGGTTGTTGGTCGCGCGCCCGATCTGCAGCATGGTGCCGTCGGGCAGCATCGCCGAGTCGAGCACGAGATCCTTTTCCTCATCGTCGGGCAGCCGGATGACGTCGCCCGCCTCCTGGCGATATTCCCGCCAGTCGTTGGTCGAGTCCTTGAAGGTGACCCAGTCTTCCGGCACGTTGACGAGCGTGACGCTGTCGCCGGCATTGACCAGCCGGACGAAAAACATTTTCTGCAGTTTCGGCGGCTGGTTTTGCACCCACTCTTGCAAGGCGGCAACGCCACCGTTCTGGTAAAGACTGGCCGCCTCCTTCAACCGCGCCTCCAACACAATGCGCTCCCGGTTTTGAATCGCCGCCGCCAGCAGATAGTAAGTGAGCGCGAAGAGCGCGACGCTGCTCAGCAGAAAGAGCAGCACGAACCAGAGGCTCAGCTGGAAGCCGACGCGCCGGCGCAGACGTTCAAGCAGGTTGGAGGACATAGCCGACTCCCCGGATGGTTTGGATCATGGCCCGGCCCTTGTCCACCTTGCCGCGCAGGCGGTGAACGAGCACATCCACGACGTTGGTTTGCGGATCGAAACTGTAATCGAAAATGTGTTCCAGGATCATCGTCTTGGTGACCGTGCGCCCGTGGCTGCGCATGAGATATTCGAGCAGGGCGAATTCGCGCGGCTGCAGCTCGATCTTTTCACCGGCGCGCTGCACGTCGCGGGCGAGCAGATCCATCGTCAGATCGCCCACGACCAGTTTTGTCGGCTCGGCGGTCTGAGTGGCGCGGCGAATCAAGGCTTGCACGCGCGCCAGCAATTCGGAAAAGGCAAACGGCTTGGTCAGGTAATCGTCGCCGCCGGCCTGCAAGCCCTTGACGCGATCGTCCACCGAAGACTTGGCGCTCAGGATCAATACCGGAACGCGGCTGCCCTGGGCGCGGATTTTTTGGATGAGATTCAAGCCATCCAGTTTGGGCAGCATGAGGTCCACGATGGCGGCATCGTAATTCACGCTGGTTGCCATGAAGAGACCCTCCTCGCCGTCGGCGGCGTGGTCGGTGGCAAAGCCGCTTTGCTTGAGACCCTTCACCACGAAGGAAGCAATCTTCTTGTCATCTTCGACCACGAGGACGCGCATAGGACGCCATGATGCCCAAGCCGGACGCGCCGGCAAGAACAAGTCGTGCCGCAGGCCTTGCCATCCTCAGTGCCGGCTGCGGCCGCCGGAGCGTCAGGTTCGCGCGTTTGGCTGGGGACCGCATTCAGATTATGTGGTCGGTGAACCGTTCACACCACGGCAAGCCGGGATGCCGGAGACTTTGGGAAACAAAGAATATCGCGGCTCCCCCGATTCCCCCAGTTTGATCAGGAGGTGTTATCAACCGGGGCAGGCAGCGACGCATCCCGGCAACCCGTTCAGGACTGGCTCGCGATCAGCGAATTCAATTGGTCAATAAATGCCCCGGGGCCGCCGCGCATGTAGCCCAGGGTGCCGCACGGCTTGGCCCCGGCATTCAGCAGCACCAGCGTGGGATAACCCTGCACCTGAAAGCGCGCCGCAAGTTCCGCATTTCGGGCTCGCTCGTCCGCCGGCTGCGGCCGGTGCATCGGGAAATCAATCTTCACGAGAACGAGATGTTCGTCGGCAAACCGCTTGAACTCCGGTGTGGCCAGGATTTCACGGTCGAGTTTCATGCACCAGCCGCACCAATCCGAGCCCGTGAAATCCAGCAGGACCAGCCGGTGCGTTTCGCCGGCCTTCTTGAGCGCCGCCTCATAATCGGCGCTCCATTCGGCGGACTTGCCGCCCGTTTTTCCAATTGAACCGGACTGGCCCGGGGCTTCCGGCAAACCAGCCTCAGTTTTGAAATCGCCGGCCCGGCCGGGCCATACCGCCAGGATTGCGCCGGTGGCGATGGTGGCGATTGCGATTGAGAACAATTTATTTTTCATGATGATGTTCGGTTTAATGTTGTCATGGCAGTCATGCCATCTGCGCAGAACCTAAACGCAACAGATTACACAGCCCTTTCGGGAACATTACGGATTAGAAAGGTTCGCCGCTGGAGAAAACTGGCCGCATCCGGGCACTGTCCCGGAGCGCGAGCGGTCCCCCGCTCGCAGCGCTCCGCCAGGCAGAGTGTCGCTACAAAACCCGCAAGCGCCTCTCTGCATCTTCCCGCTGTGGACGGAGACCGTCCGGCAGAATGATTGCACCACAGTCTTGCCTCTGATTTTCCCAGCCGTTCAGTGCTTTCCACGCGCTGCGACCGGGGACCGGTCGCGGTCCGCCAAGGGCGGGCACTGCATCGGACCGCGGGCGGTCCCCCGCCCGCAGCGCTTCGCCAGACAGAAAATCACAGGTTAATCCGAACGCTCATCTTGCCTTCCACGCGCTACGACCGGGGGACCGGTCGCGCTCCGCGGTAGGCGGATGCGCGCCTTCAAGCGGTGTGATCCGTTTACCGGTTCGCGGACAGGTTCACGTGCAGACGGATCAACTCCCCCAACCTTACTCTGCCTGGGTCTTCGAGCGGGCCGTTGATTTAAGGACAGCATCCGGTTTACCGGCCGCCGGCGCGTCGAAATAATTCGCCAACGAATAAACCCGGTCGTTCAACGGCTTCATTTCGTTCAGCAAGGCCGGATACGGTTCGTAACGCGCCGTGACAATGCCCTTGTTGGAATCGCGATTGGAAGGCTCGGTGCCCGGCTCCAAAGGATCGTTGTCGATATACTTGAACCAGTGCCAGCCCACGCAGACTTTTGATTCGAGCAATCCCAGCGTGAAGTTCTGGTAGAACAGGCCGCGATCCTTCTGGGTCTTCACGATCCAGCCGGCGCCGCTGTTGTTGGGCAGGCCGGAGTCCTCGCCCTTCACATACCATTCCGTGATGAGGATGGGCCGGCCGGATTCCCGCGACCACATCGCGAGTTTTTCCTGCGACGGCGTCCAGGTGCGATAATAGTTCACGGCCACCACATCCAGATAAGGCCCGGCGGCTTTGAACACTTCGGGATAATTCAGCTCGGCGGCATTGAAGCGCCCGCCCAGCAGGATGTGGTTAGGATCATATTTTTTGACGGCCTTGGCCACGATGCGGTGATAGCGCCCGGCGACCAGCGCGATGAAATCTTTCTTGTCCTGCTCGGTGATGTCCTTGGTCGTGGCCGATTCGCCGTGACGTTCCTTGAGCCACGCCAGCGCGGCCTGGTGGCCCGGATCTTTTTCGGGCAGCTGGAGATAGTTGAAAATCGCATTGCGGCTGTAGGGCATTTCGTTGTCGGAAAAATGGCCCAGGAGCCAGGGATCATTTTTGTAGCGGGCCAGCTGTTTCGCGTAGTTGTCGCAGAACGTTTCAAACTCGGGGTCGAACACAAAGATGCAGTCCTTGGGATAACCGATGTGGCCGGACTGCTGGTAGGTGCCGCCGCGCTTCGCGCCGTAGCTGCTCATGAAATTCCAGATCAAGGTATACACCAGCCGGTTTTGCGGCTGACCAAACCGGGCGGTGTCCGACCAGGCGCCCAAACCGTTGAAGCCATTCGAATGCAGCAGGCTGGTCGTGCCGGCCACCCAGTTCGATTCGCTGCCGAATTTTTTCAGCAGCGCCGCCTTCGCATTGGTGCCGCCATTCTGCGTCACGGCCACCACCGCCTTGTGGATAAACCGGCCGCCTTCGGGATCGATCAGCCACCAGCGGTCGTCAATCTTCTTCGGATAGAAAAAGCCCGTCGCCTTTTCCTTGTGGGCAACCAATCCACCGTATTGATCCAATCCGGAATCGACCTGGCTGGTCACGGAAGCGGGCAAAGCCGCCAGCGTGCGCGTCGGTTGATTCGTCCACGGTTTGCCGGGGGCGGCCTGCACCGCAATCGAGACCACTCCCGGTTCGGCTTGAGCTAGACTGGAGCCGACCAGCAGCGCGAACAGCGATATGGTTTTTTTAAAGGGTGCGTTCATGACTGATTTTTAAAATTTCCCGCCTGACGATCCACTGCGGAATTCATTTCCGGTCGTCGGTTTTTCGGACGCACGGATGGATCAGCACCTCACCACGGGCGACGGGATTATTTTAGACGGCGGACGGAAAGTCTCCACCCCACAAAAGCAAGGGGGTGGGACAAACGACGGTTGGATGCGGGCGTTGCAGCTTGCAATCATCTGAAAATTGTAGCGTCAGCCATCCTGACGTAGAGCCGCGGCTTCCAGCCCGGCGGGAAAAACCGTGCGCAACCCATCTCATAAAAATACGAAATCACCGTAATGCGAATGTGTTTTCCGGGCGCAGCTTGACCCTGCCCGCGACTTGTCGGGCGTGGCGGAGCGCCGATCTCCGATCCGGCGTGTTAACGCGGTGTTTCCAATACCTGCCGGGTCGGAGACCGGCGCTCCAGCGGCAGGATCACGCTGCACCCAGTGCCGCCTGCTTGGTTCCGGTCAATGCTGTGGGCTGGTTCCTTGCACTCCTTGGTCGGCGCGCTTCTGGTAATACTCCTGCAGGACGGTGAACGCTTCTTTTTTCACGCCCTCGCTGGAGATGAGTCCCTTGCGGTTAAAGCCGTCTTGAATGCCGGCCAGCGGCCGGCGCGGCGAACGGAAATCCACGAGGATCCACGGCGTAAATCCGACGAGCCCGTCAATCTTGTCGAGCATCGGCAGCGTCTGCCGATAGAGGTCGGCTTGAAACTCCTCGGTCCAGCGCGCGTCCTTGCTGCCATGCAATCCTTGTTTTGCGTCACCGCCGAATTCGCTGACGAACGCCGGCTTGTTGTAAGGAATCTCCCAGGAAACGCGTCCGCACTTTTCCGGCAGTCCGTCATACCAGCCGACGTATTGATTGAAGGCGACCACGTCCACGATCTCCGCCAGCGGATCATGCACCACCAGGACGTTGGTCGCGCCCGGCTTGGTGATCTTCTCCATGGCCGCGCTCAACAACCGCGTGTTGTCCAGCGAACGCGCGCGTTCCGCCAGCCGGGTCAGAAACTTCGTGCGCGGTTTGCTGACCGGCGTCTCGTTGGCGAGCGACCAGATGATGATGCTGGCGCGGTTGGCGTCGCGCTGGATCTCGTCGGTAAGCTGGCTTTGCGCGTTCGCGTAGGTCGCTGCATTCGTCCAGTCAATCGTCCAATAGACCGGCACCTCGGACCAGACCAGGATGCCGAGTTCATCGGCCAGACGGGTCATGGCTTCGTTGTGCGGATAATGCGCGAGCCGGACAAAGTTACAGCCGAGTTCCTTCGCCCAGAGCAAAAGTTGTTTTGCCTTCTCCGGCGAATTGACGCGTCCGCCGCCATTGAGCGGAAATTCTTCGTGGATACATATGCCGCGCAGGAAAACCGGTTTGCCGTTTAAGAGAATCTGTTTTCCTTGGGTTCTCACGGTGCGGAAGCCGATGCGCTCCGCGATCGCGTCGCCACCATGGCTGATGCGCACTTCATAGAGTTTCGGAGTTTCCGGACTCCAGAGCGACAACCTGGCCGGTGTAAAATGAAATGCCGCGCGCCCTGAAGCATCGGTTTTGGACGAGAGCTTTTCGCCGAGTTCGGGAACCGAAAGCTCCACGCTCTCGCCGGCACCCGCGCCGGCGATCTGCACCCAGCCGGAAATCGTCCGCGTCGTCTCGGACTCCAGCGCGAGACGATGGTCGGCGATGAAGCGCTCCGGCACGGTGACGATTTTCACGTCGCGCGTGATGCCGCCGTAATTCCACCAATCCGTGTTCAGCGTGGGCACGGCATCCTTGGCGCGCTTGTTGTCCACTTTGACCACCAGCGAGTTCGCGCCCGGCTTCAGCAGCCGGGTCACCTCGAAACTAAACGGCGTGAAACCGCCGACATGCACGCCCAGTTTCTTGCCGTTGAGATAGACGTCCGCGCGATAATTCACCGCGCCGAAACGCACGAAGGCGCGTTCGCCCGGTTTTAACCCGGCGGACTCAAACTTCTGGCGATACCACACGCTGCCCTCGTAATACAACAATTCCGGACGCTGCGTGTTCCAATCGCCCGGCACCTGGAGCACGGGCGAGGTGTCGAAGTCATACTCCACGCGCTCACTGGGATCGGCGGGTTTGACGTCCAGATAGAAGGTTTCCGAACGGGACGGATTGTTGGTCAGGTCGCGTTGTTCGTGACGATAGTCATAGAAGCCGGTTTCGTAGGGATCAATGATGCTTTTCCATTCACCGTTCAGCGAGAGCCCGTCGTGGAGGAACAAGTCGGGGATGTTATCCGCGTGCAGGAACGGGACGGCCAGCGCCGCCACACAACCCAGCCAGATGAGGTGCAGTTTATTTTTCATTTAATTGGTCTTGGTGAGGCACAGCTTCACTAAAACACACGCCGGAGACAAGATTATGCTAGGCGGCGGATGAAAACCTGCCACCCCACAAAAGCAAGGGGGTGAACCGAACGGCAGGCGGACGCAGGCGTGGCAGCTTACGATCTTACTGGGGACTGACCCCTTGGCTCCCAAGCAGGAATCCCCGCTCCCGAAAAAAGCCACGAACCGGAAGAACCGGAGCCGAAAAATTTCCCCGTGTTAAATTGGCGCTTGGTTTATAGAGAATTTACACAAGCGACCGCTGCCTCATGGCGCTCGCGCAAATACTCGACATGCCCTTGGAGCAGTTCCAACTCTGCCCCGGACGAAGCTAAAACCATGGCTTCGAGTTCTTTTAACGCCTTGGGCAAAGTAGTCCAGGATACATCCTCGCCTACTCCCAAAAGTCGTTTAGCGGTTGCCATATCATGTTCCCGGCAAACTTTCTTATCTAATAATTCGGGTCGTTCGAGATGTATCAAACGCATGCCAATGGCTCTCAGGCGTGGGTCTTTAAATCTGTCAACAATCGCATGGCGTTTGGACCATTCGCAATCGTGGAAGGCAACCATGAGTTTCTCGTCCGGTTTTTCAATAAAACCATCGTAAATCTGCTTCTCAACGTGAGGTGAAGGCGGATACTCCGCCTTGCTCGATTCTAACGCAGCAATCAGCCGCTGGCATAGCGAAGCATCCGCTTGAATCATGGCAGCACGACGCTCCAATTCCTCCATCCCGTATTCCAATGCTTTGCACGTAAGAGGAGCGTCGTCCGCTGGAAAAATCATCGGCGCGGCGTTCGACTTTAATCTGCGCACCGGCTTAGGTGCTTCGCCTAAACGAGCCACCAATTCTGACTCCGATAATGACGACAACGATTCAGGATCAACCACTAAATTGTAAACGTAAAATTCGGCCTTGTTAATTTGATTCTGCCCGATTGTCGTAACGAGATAGGAGTATGGTCGCCCATAAAAAAAGTCACTGACGCAAAAGACTTGCTCGTCCTTGATATAATCGACCACGCTGGCTTTCTTACTGAAGCGCATGAACGACGACCACACTTGCGGCGCTCTCTCGGTGAGAATGCGGCAAAGATGGATCGTTGCTTCAACATCGCCCATGGCGTCGTGCGCCCGCTCATGCTTAAAACCATTTGCTGGTGCGATGCGATCCAACTTAAATACCAAATGGCCGTCGTCATTGGTTGGAAACGAAAGCGCGTCCGGCGCATGGAGGCTGCACGCCTGGACAATGCGCATGATATCGGAACGACTGTTGCCGGCACTGTTGGTGAGATAGGGGTTGTGCAGCGTTTTGTAGAGGGCTTGGCGAACTAAATCTTCGTCAAATTTGATGGAGTTCCAACCGACAAACAATGCCGGTGACCAGGACAACAGTTTTGCAGAAATCGCTCGCACCATCTCATAATGCGATGGATAGGAGGGATCGTTTAGTTGTGAAACCCTTACGCCGTTGACGCTGATCGCCCCTGGAGCGGGAACGACATGCGGCAGCAATCTGCAACGGATTTCAAATCGATCAATTTCGTTGAGGTCTTCATCAGTCTGAATGGCAGCAAACTGTAAGATCTGATCAAAAAATGTTTCAGTTCCCGTAGTTTCCGTATCGTAAAATATCAGGCTCATGAAGGCATACGAGTTATTGCATCAATCTCGATTTCGGATTCGATATTCGAGGGCTTGTTTGCTTACTTTAAATTTCTTCGCAAGTTCCTCGATGGGACCGTCATCGTCGATATCAAATTGCTTGCCTGCCATGGCTTTATCAATCAGGTCGCGTGGCATCAACAGTTCGGCTGCGAATTGATTCGCCTGAATTTCAATTTGCTCTGTGCCGGTGGCGGACTTGGTATCTCGCATGAGTGCCGGGAAATTTTTATCAACGTGAATGTTGCTGGTAATCATCTCCCGGTGAAGTTCGAGATGTCCCAGTTCATGGGCGATTGTGAAGCGCTGGCGATTAGGATGGTGTAGGGAGTTTACGCCAATAATAGGAACGCCATCCTTGACGTATACCATGCCAGACAACTCTTCATCGAAAGGAGAAAAACGAACTTGAGCGCCTAAGGCTTTTGCAATTTTTTCAACGGGCGTTGGGTTGGACTGGATGCCTAGACGGGCAAGGAGTTCCTTTGCTTTAATATATGGATTATCGTTTGGTGGATTTGACATTGAGTTCCTCCCTGTTCCGGGGTTGGGTGGTTTTTACTTGTTCAAAAAATAGAGCTACCTGCTCCTTTTGCGAGCCTTTTAAATCGACTGGCAAGGGTAAATCAGTGCGATCAACCCTACCGTTATCAGCAATGACTGGCAGGAAATCCAAAGGTGACAGTTCCAGTGCGGCAGCAAATTTGTAAAGCTGGTGCACGAGTATGCTTTGTTTTCCCGTTTCAATATTCGCAAGCGATCCCCTGGAAATACTGAGCTTTCCTGCCAAAGTCTCTTGTTTTAGCCCAAGTTTTTTCCGGCGGGTTTGAATAATCGAGCCGATGTGTTTGTAAATTGGATCAGGAACCATCCCTCACAGATACACTTTGACAGGCAGCATGTCAATCTCACACGCAATGCGTGTGTATTTGACAATATTTTTGCGTGCGATATTTGACATATGCAAAAGGTCGCTTACCTTACTCCTATGACTGAGCAAAACGCTCAGGTTGGAAAGGAAAACACTATGGAAAACGCAGTTATGATAGAAAACGAAACTAAAAAACGTGACCACGAGGTTCGTGTCCACATCGACCGCCACCCTTACGAGTCGCCGAATCCGACGACGGGCGCGGCGCTCTACGCACTTGGCAAAGTCCAGGCTGGATTCCAGCTCTACCGCGAAGCTAAGGGCGATAAGGAGGATGAACCCATCCACAACGACGGCGAAAAGGAACATCTGACGCCGGATGAGCACTTCTACAGCAAGGAAGGCCATCACAAAGGATTCGACATAATTGTCAATGCCGAGCAGCACCACGAGAATAAGAAACGTATCTCCTTCGAACAAATCGTCAAGTTGGGCTTTCCAACACCACCCCCGTTCCAGAATGTGCTCTTCACCGTTACTTACTACAACGGACCCAAGTCCAACCCGGAGGGCATCATGACCGCCGGACAGACTGTCAAAATCAAAAACGAAATGGTTTTCAATGTCAAAGCAACGGATAGATCATAGTCTGGAACTCTTGCGCCTTCGCAACGAGGGCCACGATGTCGAGGTTGGGGAACGATTCCTGAAAGTCAGGTCCGTCCCGTATCTGAATTCGCAAAAAGAAGTTCAATACGGAGCCCTTGTGATGGAACTCAATTGGCGGGGCGACGTGCTGGATTTTCCCGATTCGCACGTCGCCTACTTCATCGGCCAAGCGCCATGCCATGAAAGTGGCAGAGCGATGTCGGAAATCATCACCAGCAGCTCCAAGCAACCGCTGGAAACGGGACTGACCATTGACCATACCTTCTCTGCGAAACCTACGGAGGGGCGGTATCCAAATTACTACGACAAGGTCAAACGTCATATCTTGATACTGTCTGGACCGGCCAAAGCGATTGATCCGAATGTTACCGCCGAAGTGTTCCCGGTGATCGAGATGGCCGAGGCCGAGTCGGTCTTTAAATACGCTGATACCGCTTCAAGCCGGGCGGGCATCGCTACCGCATCAAGCAAGCTGGCAATCGGCAAGGTCGGTATTGTCGGCGTCGGTGGCACCGGAAGTTATATTCTCGACCTGCTGGCCAAGACCCCGGTCGGCGAGATTCATATATTCGACGGCGATCCCTACTTGAACCACAATGCTTTCAGGTCGCCAGGCGCACCGACCGTTGAAGAATTGAGGCCGAAACCTCACAAGGCGGAATACTTCCAAAAACTGTATTCCAACATGCGTCGCGGTATCTTCGCCCACACAGCTTACGTGACAGAGGCAAACATCGAGGAATTACATGTGCTCGATTTCGTATTCCTGTCGATGGACGGAGGAGCTGCCAAGGAGTTCATTATTCGTAAGTTAATTGAGTGGGGTGTTCCGTTCATTGACGTTGGCATGGGATTGGAACTAATCAAAGGCTCAATCAACGGCATTCTGACAGTCACCGCCGGAACGAAAGATAAAAACGATCATGTTTTGTCCAGAATTCCGGTCGTAACCAACGATAAAAATAACGACTATTCCCGCAATATTCAGGTTGCGGATTTGAATGCACTCAATGCCGCACTAGCCGTGATAAAATGGAAAAAACTGTTAGGATTTTACCATGACTTCCAGCATGAGCATTTTAGCGCATACACACTTGATGGAAACAAAATGGGAAATGAGGACCGCACATGAGGGACACAGTTATACTGACACACAAATTCGTCGAGTTCATCCCGAGGGAGCTCGAAACGGATACAATTTATGTTTCCATCACCTACGCCACGGCGATTCACAACTGTTGTTGCGGGTGCAAGAACCGGGTTGTGACGCCTCTCTCACCGACAGACTGGAAGGTGATTTTTGATGGACGATCAATCTCGCTGGAACCATCGATTGGAAATTGGAGCTTTCCTTGCCGCTCCCATTACTGGATCAGAAATAATCGCGTTATATGGTCGGATCAATGGTCTGACGAAGAGATCGATGCTGTAAGAAACAAAGAAGCGCGGGCCACCGCTGCTTACTACATACCGAAAAATGCGGACAAGGCCGGAGCGCCGTCTCCCAAACCGAAAAAGGCTAATAAAAAAAGCAAGCCGGGCCTGAAGAGCAAAATCAAAAAATGGTTGGGCGGGAAAACGCCGGAGGAATGATCGTGAACGCCTCCCGCGTTCGGCAACGCTGACATCCTGCCGCAGCAGGAGATATGTTGTGCTCACCAGCAAGATTCCAAATCACTCAAAAGCGCATTGAAGTTTTGATAGCCGTTGTCCAGCAGCACTACTTCATCCAAAGCTGGACGATTATGGATTCGTGCCAAGCGCATAACGTGCCCGACACAGAGGAGCCAAATCACTGTTCCGAGTTCTGACTCAATCGGCACGAAATTTCTCAAATACCTTTGCATTCGCCGAATTGGATTCGGGTGGTCGGCGATTGACCAATAGCCAGCATTTAAGGACTCGGAGCACAAGCAGCAGAACCAAGCAGCCAATCCCAGCATCGAAATATCACGGAATCCATCCATGCGCGAGCCCAGTAGATACATAGCCGCGAAGTGGTCGCATCTAAGTTCCATGTCGGGCTTCGAGCAGTCGCATTTGGCATTGATCGCATGTCCGATTTCGTGCAGCACCGCTGCTGTCACGAGTATGGGGTAGATACGATTGGCTTGTAAGACTAGGTCGTGAGCTGTTCGTGGATCAGGAATATTCGCGGGCCAGACAAAGGAATCTCCCACGGGAAGAGCTTCTAGAATAGGATCGTTGTCCTGGTCCAAAAAATTGGATTTAAGCAGAAGATATGCAGAACACCAGCGCTCACACAGCCAACCTGTGGTGAGTGTTATTCTGCCGTCTGTGACAGAAATGGATGCCCGAGACTTTGCAATATCTTCAACTCGCCCGCTAATGCGAGCCAAGACTTCAGGAAAAGCCTGGTCCTTAATATCAGTTCCCGGCGCAGCTTTAGGTAGTCGTATGCGCCGACCAACAATCACACCAGCCAAGACATGCTCAATCAGATACGTTGCCCGAGTGGAAAGCACACACATAAAACGCGGTTCAATCGAATGGTTCCGTCCCCTCGTTGAGAATCTTGAGATATTTGCCGTAAGCGTAAATGCGGCCGTAATTACGTCCAGTGGTTTCGCGAGCAATGCCGAGTTTGGCCAGATGTTTCAGATTAGACAACCGTAAGTCAACTTATTAGACAACCCCTGAATGGTGGTGCCATTAAGCGGGAGGACGCGCCGAGGCTTGCCGCAATTTGTTGACGGCCTGCACGCGGCTTTGCACGTGCAGCTTCTTGTAAATTTCATGCAGATACCAGCACACCGTGCTCAGGGTGATGGACAGCTTGTCGGCAATCTCCTTGTTGGCGTAGCCGTTGGCGACCAGCTCGAGGATTTCTTTTTCACGCGGGGCCAGGGTTTCCGTGGGCGAAGGCGCCGGCTTGGGTTCGTGAAAGGCGGCGATCACCTTGCGGGCGATTTCGCTGGTCATGGGCGCGCCGCCGCGAAACGCCTCCGCAACGGCCTCGATGATTTCCGCCGCGGTCGCCTGCTTGAGCAGATAACCGCCCGCCCCGGCCCGCAAGGCTTTGAAGATATGATCCGCATCGTTGTAAACCGTCAATACCACCACGCTGATGTCCGGCAATTGGGCCTTGATCCGCGCCGTGACTTCCGCGCCGGAAAAATCCGGCAGATTCAAATCCATCAGCACCACGTCCGGCAGATCACGGGGGATGCGTTCAATCGCCTCGGCTCCCGTGCCATACTCGGCGATGCAGGTGAACCCGGATTTGGAATCAAGCACCCGGCGCAAACTCTGGCGGAACCGGGCTTCGTCTTCAACAATGGCAATTTTGATCATGTTTAAATTCCTGCTTGAACCGGGACGCAGAAGGTCACGGTCGTGCCCTGGTCGGCATGGCTGACAATGTCGCAACGCCCGCCCAGCCGCAACAGTCGCTCGCGCATGCCCACCAGGCCGTGGTGCGCGCCCCGGACGGACGGCCCGGCCATGCCGCGACCATTGTCGGCGATGCGGATCTGCAGATTACCATCGCTGGCCGACATCCCAACCTGCACCTCCGTGGCGCCGGAATGGCGGATGATGTTGTTCAGGGCTTCCTTGTAGGCATGAAAAAATTCATGCCGGTCCTCGGCGGACAAATTGCCCGTCGGCAGCGGCTCGATCACTTCCAAACGGCAACGAATCCCGGCTTGCCCCAGCAATTTCTGCGCATAGGGAAAGAAATAATCCACGAGCGACTGCGACGTGTCGTTGGCCGGGTTGATGGCCCAGACAATTTCATCGAGTGAAGCCGCGAGGGCCCGGGCCCGGCCGGTGATTTCCGTCACCCGTTCACGGCTGGCCTCGGGCATTCCGCTGCCCGTGCCGGCCAGATCGCCGAGCAGGCCGATTTCCGTCAGACCCACGCCCAGATCATCGTGCAGATCGCGCGCGATGCGGGTGCGTTCCTCTTCGAGCGCCCGCTGATGCTCCAGCCGCTCCATTTCCAACCGGTGTCGCCGACGCAGGATCAACACCAACAGGCCGCCGAGCAAAGCAAAGCTAACCACGGTGGCCGCGAGTTTAAACCAGGTGGTTTCCCACAGGTAAGGTTCGAAGGTGACCGGCAGCGTATCGCCGATCTTATTCCAGATTCCGTCGTTGTTGCACGCGATGACCTTGAAGCGATAGCTGCCCGGCGGCGGATGGGTGTAACTGGCCACCCGGCGCGTGCCGGCATCCACCCAGTTTTCATCCAGCCCCTCCATCTGGTATCGGAATTGAACATTGTCCGGCGCCACAAAGCTCAACGCCGTGAATTCAATCTGCACCTGTTGCAATCCGGGCGGGAGCCGGAGTTCACTTTGGACGGCCCGTTTGCACAGCTCCAGCGGCGCCGGTCCATTGGTGCCCGCCGCCGCCCGGAAATTCTGGTAGCTGGCAAATGTCCGTTCGTCGCCGATGACGCGTTCGACGAAGACGGCGGGCTGCCGATAGTTGAGCTGGGCGTAATCCAGCCGCACCTCGGCCAGTCCGGAAAGCATGGAGAAATAAAGCCGGTCGGTCCCGGCGCGAAGGAAGGACGGGCAATAATCAAAGCTCGCCTGCAAACCCCGCACGCCTTCGCTGCGGCCATAAACCACCGGCCAGACCCGCGTGGCCACGCCGGTGGCGACGTCCTCAAAATCCCGTTCGCGCACTTGAAAAATTCCCTGATTGCCCGCCAGCCAAAGGCCGTCCCGGTCATCCTCCAGGATTTGCGAGACGTAATCGTTGAGCAAACCCTGATCGGTGTTGAACCGGGTGATGCTGCCGTTCCGCAGCCGCCCGACGCCGACACCGGCATAACCAATCCACAAGTCGCCATTCGCGGCACCGAAGAGACAACGGATGGATAACGCAGCCGACTTGCCCGTCTCATCCACCAGCGCATCGCCCGTCACGCGCACCAGCAGTCCGTCGGAAGCTCCCGCCCAGAAATTTCCCGCCGCATCCTCCGCCATCGCCCGGATGAAACGGTAGCCCGGCGGCAGGTTGAACACCTGCAAATTGTCCCCACGCAGGCGGTATAAGACATCCGGCGAATCCGTGCCGATCCACAGATCGCCGGCGTGCGTAACCAGCAGCGCACGCACGGCTTTTTCGCGCAAACTGCTTTGCAGACCAAGATTTTTGAACTGGCCATCCGCCCACCGATACAACACGCCGCGCCGGGATCCAATCCAGACCAGACCGTTGGTGTCGGCGGCGGCGCAGGTCACGTAAGCCGGTTCGGCAGTGCCGGAGGGGGATTGAACGATCCAATTAGTTCCCCGGCCACGCGCGAGCATGCCATTATCGCCCACCGCCCAGATCGAGCCGGCGGCATCCTGGCAAACCGACTGCATGCCTTCGAAGGGCAGGCCGTCCGACGACTTGATCAAAAAGGTCACGCGCCGATGCACCCGGTTCAAGCCACCACCGCGCGTGCCTACCCACAGGTCGCCTTCGCGGTCTTCAGTCAGGCTGAGGATGGATGGATTGGAAACGACCACGCGGGTGATGACATTGCTTTCACAACGATAGAGACCGGCCGAGACCGTGCCGACCCAGACCACGCCGTTGTGATCTTCCAGCAACACCGTCGGCTCAAGGCCGGATGGATCGCGGACGTCGGCGGGATTGATTCTTCCCAGTTCAAGCGTCTCCACACCCTGATCGTATTTCAGCACTTGTTGACCGACGCACACCCAGATGCCACCGGATCGCGCCGGGGCGATGCGCAGCGCAGCCGAACCAAAGCTCTCCAGCACGTTGAAACGGCCATTACGAAAGATGCCCACCTGCCGGCCCTTGGCAAACCACAGGGTTCCATCCCGTCCGCTAGCCAGCCAGCAGACACCCCCGACGGGCAGACCGTCCTTGGACGTGAACAGCTCGACTTTGCCGTTGCGCGAATAACGAATGACCTTGCCCGAGTTGTAGGAGACCCAGAGACTGCCTTCGCCGTCCACCGCCATCGAATATTGCCGCTCATTTTTGGGCAAACCCTGATTCGAGGTGATCACCCGCACGTCGGCACCATCGAAGCAAACCAACGTGTCTTCCTCCTCTCGCGCCAGCCAGATCCGTCCGGAGCGATCCAGCAGGAGGCCGCGCATCGTCCCGGCGATCACGCCGGGGGCGTCGGCCAGGCTGACGCGTTGAAACCGCACGCCGTCAAAGCGCGCGACGCCGCCCTGGGTGGCGACCCATAAGAAACCGTCCGGAGCCTGCACCACGCCGACCACGCGGTTTTCCGGCAGACCATCCTCCGATTGCCAGGCGCGCGCCGTATAGGAGTCATCCACCGGTGTGACTTCAGCGGCCGGCAGCGCCAGCGCGCTGAAGAAAACAGCGCCGGCCATAAGAGCGTGTCTGAAAAAGGAGCGCGGCTGTGTCGAAGACCAGCCGCAGCACGTGGCAAGCGCCTCAACGCGCCGAGCATTCGAGACCGGCAGCGGCTGGTCGAGGACGACACAGCCGCGCTCCGGGATTTTCAGACACGCCCTAAGCCGGAGCCGTGCAGCTGAATTAACCACGAAAGACACGAACCACACGAAAGACGGAACGAATGGCTCAGCATGGCGCGGGAGCAACCGGCACCAATCGGTGAACTCGGATTTGAAACCTGCAAGCATGGTGTTGGCCTTCTCGGACCTTAGCTTTCCTTTTGTGTGTTTCGTGTCTTTCGTGGTTTAAAAGAATTCTTCCGGCTAAGCGCCCGCTGCCACAGCCGCGCACCGCGCAGACATCCTGAACGGGATGACGGATTCAAATTCATGGCCTGGTGACTGCCCCAAAGTGTGTTGACGTAGCGGCCCGGATTGCAATCTTTAGGTTCATAAAACAAAACCGGAGCACCACCAATCCGATGGCTGCACCTACTTCGGAGCAATGTTCTCAGTGGCCGCGATGGCGGCGCGCAGTTCATTCAACATCCTCGACACCTCGACGAAGGAATCGTAGCCCTTCCGTCCCGAAGCCAGCGTCTCAATGGGCAAATAGCCGCGATAGCCGGACTGACGGATGATCGTGACCAGCTTTTTCAGGTTGGTGCGCGGCGAGTCGCCCGCAGTTCCAATCAGCTCTTTGATCTGCCAGGTCACCGCATAGGGCGCCACCAGGGCAATGTCGGCATAAGGATCGGGCGTGTTGTATTTGCCGGTGTCCACCATGGCCGTGCAGTATTCGTGATCCACGCGTTTAAGGAGGCTGACATGCTGTTCACCCGTGCTGATGAAGTCGCCATGGTTCTGCACCACGACAATGACGCCATACTTCTTCCCGTGCTCCGCACACTCGCGCAGCGAATCGGCCACCCAACCTTCCACCGCTTCGCGCCTGGCGTTGCCCGATGCTTCCTGCCAGTTCTTGAAGGGCGCCTGCGAATCCGCAAAGGCGCGTATCACCGGCGCACCGAGCTTCGCCGCGACTTCGATCCACGTTTTGATCCGCGCAACGCCTTCGGCCCGGATGGCCTTGTCGGCGGCGGTGAAATCATTGCGCACGCCCGTGCCGCTGATGGCGAGGCCGAGATCAAACGCATGGCGCTTGAGCTTGAAAATATAGCTGTCGTCCGGTGCCTGCGGATAGCCGGGAAAGAAATAGCCGGTGACATCCACCGCGTCGAAATTGACCTTCGCGCAGAAATCGCAGACTTGAAACAAGTCCACGCCCTGGCTCGCGTCCTTCAGGTTGGCGTTGAGGAGGTCGAGGAAGGAATACGCGTTGAGCGACGTTTTCAGATGCGATCCGCCGACGCGTTGGATGGGCGCAATCGCGGCGCTGGCGCTGGCGAGCGGGAAACCTGCGGCGGCGAGCGGCAGCCAGGCGGCATGTTTGAGGAACGAGCGGCGGTTGGGAAGCGGGTTCATGGTGACGGGTGGTTACTTCGCCGACGGCTTTTCACTCGCGGGCGGGAGGATGTGGCGATAGCTAACGAAGGCGATCTGTGTGCTGTCGGGCGACCACGAAGGAACATTGATCGTGCCCTGGCCGCCGAACAGCGTGGCGATGACCTTGGGTTTGCCGCCCGCCAGCGGCATCAGGCGCAACACCACGTTCTCATTGGGCGGATGACCCTTCACACTCTTGTCAAACGAGACGAACACAATCCACTTGCCATCGGGCGACGGATGCGGAAACCAATCGGCATACTGGTCATCGGAGGTGACTTGTTCCGGCGCGGAGCCGTCGGGGTTCATGCGCCAGATTTTCGGCACGCCGCCGTTGCGCTCGGAATGAAAGTAAATCTTGCCGCCGTCCGGTGTGTATTCGGGGCCGTCGTCGAGTCCTTCAGCATCCGTGAGGCGCTTTTCCGTGCCTCCGGCGGTGGGGATGGTATAAACATCGAAGTTGCCGTTGCGTTTCGCGCAAAAGGCCAGCGTCTTGCCGTCGGGCGACCAGCCGTGCCAATAGGACGGGCCGGTCGGCGTGATTTCACGCGCTTCACCGCCGGTCGCGGGAACGACATAAATCTTGGAACCATTTTCGCCGGACCCCGAACTGATGGCGAGCCATTGGCCGTCGAACGAAAGCCCGTGATCGTTGTTGTTCCTGGTCGCCTCGCCGGTGTTGAGCTTCGCGGGTTCGCCACCGGTCACCGGCAAGGTCCAGAGGTTGCCCGCACGATTGAAATAAAATAGTTTTCCATCGCGCGACCAGTTGGGCGCTTCAAACAGGCTGAGATCGCGATAGACAATCTTTCGTTCACCGGTGGCGATGTCGAGCGTTTCCAGGCTGGTTTCCCGCACCCGTTTTTCATTGGCCGCCGCGATGCGATTCGCCAGCTTTACGTTCGAGATGAGCGCCGTCTCCAGATTCGTGGAGTTATGGGCGCAGACGGCGAGACCGACATAAACCGGATCGGGCAGCGCGAGCGACACCGCGCCAATCGTCTGAAACGGTCCGCCGGCTTTGGAGACTGAGGCGGTGAAGATATCGCCATCCCGCTCGAGCTTCACGGTCGCGGGCGCTTGAATGGGCGTCGGCGCGGAATGGGTCGTGCCGCCTTTCACGGTGCGATATTGGAGTTCAATCAAGCCATTGCCATGCACCGCCACATCCACATACGGCGAATCGGCATCGAGCGTCTGGCGCACCATCGCGCCGGTCTTGCGATGCGGTTCCTGGCCCGCACTTTCCCAACCGACGTCCACGCTGAAGGCCAGATCGCCGGACATTTTTTTCGAGAGGAACTGAAACGCGTCTTCGGCGAACCACATATTCTTGCCGCTGCCCGTAATGCGATACTGCGCCTTGTCGGCGAGATATTCGGAAGAGCCTTTCAACTCGATCTTGCCCACGTCGCCGGCATTTTCAAAAACACCCATCTCCGCCGCGCGCGCCGACCAGACAGCGAAAGCCAGACCCGCCACGAGACGAAGCCGGGCGCCGGCAGCTCGATTCATTGAAGATTGATGAAGATTGGGCGATTGCATGATGTGTTCGCAGTTCAGGGTTGCGGTTGAATGGTGAAATCCATTTGAAAATGAGGCTTCCGGGTTTGTGACGCCAGACTTAAATGAGACCCCGGCTGCTTGCTCAAGCAGCCGGGGCGTGAATCCTGATTCGGATGAACGCCGGATTTTATGGTTGCTGCTTGACGCGCAGAAACAGTTGGTCGCCCCCCGCATACACCGGCAGCGGGCCGGGTGAGACGTTGCCCTTCACAGTGATGTCATCGAACTCCAGACTGCTGGCGGCGGCCGGAGAGTAGAAGGGAATCTTGAAGGTGACCGTCTGGCCGGCCGTGAGATTCTGCAGGCTCGCGAATCCGCTTAGATCAATGCTTTGCAAAGCCCAGGTCGGGCGCACGGTCGCGAGATCGGTGGCGCCTTGGATGGCCTCATCCGTGGTGGTGGGCGTGGTCGCATAAACGCCATAACCCCGGGGAGCCGCCGCGCCCCCGCGAGCAGCGTTGAAGGAAAGGCTGGTCAGATCGAGGTCGGTGACATTCGTGCCCACGGTGATCGTAAATGTGATCCAGGTCTGGTTCGCGAACGCCGTGGCCAGGTCGGTGCCGGGAATGTTGGCCGTCACCTGCAAGACGGGATCGGTGGGGTAACCGAGCAGGGCCGCGGCGTTGGAAAGACTCACCCCGCTGCCGAAGAGCAGGCTGCTGGCGGCCACCAGATTGGTCGCGTCCTGGATCTGGGCGTTATACGTGCCCATCGGATACTGCGCCAGGGTCACGTTGTTTCCGACTGCGGGCCGGATGGTGCTCAAGGCATGGATGGTGAAGTTCGTCACGGCATTGGCCGGAATGCCGGACTCGGCGACGCTCCAATTCAAAAGATTGGGTGAATACTCCACGGTGTAGAACAGGCTCGGATAGGAATTCCACGTCAGCACCACATTGGCCGGGTTGACGTCAAGATGCGTGATCAGCAGCGGCAGCAGCACCAGAGAATTGGTGGTGACCGTGATGATGCCCTGGCTCTGGAGAAGCGAGGTGTCCCAGGCGTAGTTGGGCGTCAACGGGAACGTCGGCAGGTTTGTGGCGGTGAAGGCGCCGCTGATTGAACCGTCGAACAAGTTGAACGTGTCGCCCACTTGCAAAGCCGGGCCGGTGTTCACCACAGTCAGAGTTCCGTTGCAAGGAATTGAGGCGGCCACGAGCAGGTCCGCGTTTTGCGCATTGGTGCGATTGATTTCCATCACCATCGCCGACGCCGCGTCGAGCGAGAGGGTATTGTTGAGGGTCAGCGTGCCGATGCCGGAATTACCCGGCGCCAGGCTGCCGCCGGCTAGCACGGACACCGGTCCCAGAATGGTGCCCGAACCACCGAGCGCGCCGGTGGCGTTCACCGTCACCGTGCCACCGTTCAACACCCCGTTCGCCTGCACGGTGCCGCCATTAATGATGACGCTGCCGCAAACATTGTTGGCGCTGTTGAAAGCGACGATGCCCTGGCCGTCCTTGGTCAATGCGCCACTGCCAATTGAAAAGGTGTTCTGGAAAACGATGGCTGTGTTCGTATCAGCAGCGGCGCTTCCCGCCGTGCACCACAAGGCCACGCCGGTTCCGAGAACCGTGTTGGCGAAGTTCATCCGGGCGTTGGCATTCACCACGCGGAACCGGGCGTCGCTGGCAATCGTGATCGGGGCGCTGTAGGTAAGAATATTGTTGGCCGTGTTCAGATAAAGCGCGCCGGGGGCGGCGGTGACCCCGACGCCGTTGACCGTGACCGGCTCCGCGTTCGTGAGCGAACCCACGAAGGACGTGACACCCAACCGGCCATTGGCCAGCACCACGGTGCCGGCGGCGGTGGAGCCCAGCGCCGAGCTGGTCGAATAATTAAGCTGGCATTGGTCGCCAATGGTGGTGAGGCCGGTGTAAGTGTTGGTTCCGCTGAGCACCAGGACGCCGCCGCCGCCCATGACTTCCACCGTGCCGGTGCCGCTGATCGGCGCGTTAATGCCGGCGCCGCCGCTGGCCATGTTCAACCGGAGCACACCGTTGTTCGTGATGGCAACAGGAGTGCCCAGCGTGCCGAAGCCGCCGCCGGCCCCGATGGACAATACGCCGGCCTGGATATCAATGGGGCCGGTGAAATTATTGTTCGGGCTCGTGAATTCCAACGTTCCCAGGCCCTGTTTGGTGAGGGTGCTGAAGGTGGAAATCCCGAGATCATAGAATTGATAATTGACCGCATTATTGCTGACGGTCATGAGGCTGGGGCTCACCGCCAGAGAAACGTCAACCGGCGAGGTGCCGGAATCATTGAAGGTGACATTATCGCCGGATGAATAGGTGGTCGCGGTGCCGATCCAGTTCGGCGAAGTCGTGTCCCACACGCCGCTGCCGCCCGCCCAAATCAAATTTTGCGAAGTGCCGGTCACAATCAGGTTCACCTGCCCGGGGGTGTTGGTATCCAGCACAAACGTCTCGGCGCTGCCAACGGGCGGCACCAAGGTAAACGAACCGCCGCCCTGGATCGTCCCGCTATAATTGATCAGCCGATAAGTGCCGCCCGGCTTGTAACCGGTCAAGGTGAGAACCAGCGTGGGACTTCCATTGAGCGTGAGCGATCCCGTCACGTTGAGGATGTCATTCGTGATGGGGGTCAAATTGAAGCCATTGGTCGTGCCCGTGGTCGCCGACAGATTGCCAACCACCGTGCCACCGCCCCGCAGCGTCTGGAAAATAGGATCACTCAGAGCCACCCCGCCGATCAAACTCGCATCCAGCGTGCTGCCGGCCAGGGTAATCACCACCGAATTGGAAATCGCGCCTGCGGAATTGAGCTTCAGCACGCCATTACTGACGGTGGTGGATCCGGCATAGGTATTGTTGCCACCCAAGGTGACCGTGTTGGTGTTCTGCTTGAGCAGCGAACCCAATCCATTGATCGGGTTGTTGATGACCAGGCTGTTTGTGGAGTTGATGATCAGCGACGTGGTGGCACCGACCAGAGTGACACTGCCGGAACCAAGCGCGTTCGTCGTGCCGCTCGCGATTTGAATCGCCCCGCTGACATTGGTCCAGTTGCCGCTGTAGACCGAATTGGTGCCAAACAAAACCAGCGAGTTCGTGGCGTTGAACATTGCCACATTCAAATTGGCACTGCCGCTTATCGTGGATCGCAGCCAGATGTCGCGCGTGGCGGCGGCGCCCGCCACGGAGTTGATGGTCGAGTTGGCGTTCACCAGCAGGGTGCCGCCCACTGCGGAGGTCGTGTTGCCATTTCCGGTGTTGTAGGACATGGACCCGCCATTCAACACCAGGTTGACCGTCGCCAAGCCGGCGAAACCCCCGCCGTTTTTCAAAATGAACCGGGCTCCGCTGTTGATCTGTAGTTTATCGCCAACAAACGTCGAGGGCGTTTGCGTATCCGGCGTCCGCACATCAAACGGCGATACGCTGATGTAATTATTGCCGGCGACCGGCACTGCGGCAGGCGTGCCCCACGACACACCAGTATTCCATTGTATGCCCGAAGCCTGGGTCACGGTTTGGTTGATGTCCGCCGCGCGCGCGATCGCGCCAGTGAAAAGCAGTGTGCCCAGCAAGATGGCGGGAGCCAACAAGCGGGGTTTGGTTTGGAGGTTTTTTTTCATTAGAATCCGGGGTTTCTGGGGTTGCGGTTTAAAATTAACTTGGGTTTCAGTGGATGGAGCGGCCCATCAGCGGATGGATCGATTTAAGAAGCGGATTGAACATGGGTGTCAGTTTTATTTTTCAATGATACGCCGACGCCACGCGACGTTTCATGCGTTTAAAAAAGTTGGGTTCGATGGTTCCGATTCTCCATCACATTTAAAATCCGTCCACCCCACAAAAACGTGGGGGGCTTGGATCGGCTCATGGCCCTAATTCCACCCGGTAGAACTGCCGTGGGGTGGTCGTCATATTGGAGACTCCAAATGTGAACACCCCCGATGCGCCGTTCGTGGTAAACAGAACATCCCAGTTCAGAAGATTCGTTGAAGTCTGCACCTGGTAGTCGGGCCCTCCATCCCCGGCAACATTCATCCGGAAAGCTCCGCCGGCATATTGCACCTGCGAAAGCAGCGGGTGTTGCGGCACTGTGACGGTCACCCAGAAACTTTGGGTCGCGCTCAACGGCTGCAGGTTCGTATAGAACAGCGACAACTGCGGCGCGGTGGCCGTGCCCGCTTCCTTCGAGGCATAATCCACCTTGCCATCCGTCGTGGAATTGGTGGCGTAAAGGCGCAAGGACAACAACCCGTTGGTCGGCGTGTCCTGCCGGACGGCATCGGCCACGGAGATCTGCACCCCGGCTTGCGGAATCCAGGTCGCCAGCGGCGCGCCGGAAGCGGGCTTGGTGTTCCACGTGATCGTGGCTTCGTTCCAGGTGTCGTCCGTCACCAGCGCCACGGCGTGCGTGCCGGGCAAATTCGCCGCAACGGGCTGCAACCGGAGTTGCGCATCCGCCAGCACACCTGGAAATGAGGGCGACGCGAACCGCAGGAAACTTTCGCGGGAGAAATTCGTTGTGGGATCGCGCTTCACGGTGAGAATCGTGTCCGCCCCATAATTTGAAACCGCGTAGATTCCGTCGCGCACATATACGTCCGCCAGCGGCGCGAGGTTCGTGCGCCAGCCAGCTTCCGTCACGACCACTCTAAACAGATTGCTCACGCCGGCCTGCGCCAGGGTGGGCCGCCAAGTGACGAGACCATTGGTCGGATTGATGGCCGCACCGACCGGCGGATTCACCAAGCTGAAAACCAACGCCTGAGCCGGCACATCGGGATCAGCGGCAGCGGGCGCAATGGTGAGCGTGACACCCGCAATGATCTGGGTGTTGGAAATGACCGACAGCACTGGCGGCTGGTTCGAGGGCTGAACGGTGAAACTCACCGTGTTGCTCGCACTTAAGGCGCCAAGTTGGGCGATGGTGCGGCCCGCCGCCAGCGCAGCAATGTCGGCTGGCGTCAGCACAGTGTTATAAAGCGCCACGTCGTCCAGATTGCCGTTCAGCCAGCGCGCTTCGTTGCCCTTCTTCACACCGCCAAACACCAGCTCGGCGCTTTGATCCAGCGACCAGTTGACCGGTGTCGAGGATCCCACTTGCGCGCCATCCAGATAAAGTTTAAGCAAGCCGGCGTTGCTGTTGGTGCGATCAAATATCACGGCGGCATGATGCCATCCGCCCGTGGGAATGACGCCGCTGGCCAGGCTGACATCCTGAACATTGGCGGTGTTGTAGTGACGCAATTGCAGCTGGCCGCCCGGAACCAGATCCAAATCCAACTCATCACCATCGCCGCCCGAACCATCGCCGGAACCGATGTGAAAAATGAAATCATCGTTGGTCGCGGTGCTCCGACGAAACCAGGTGGCCATCGTCCAATCCGTGTTCTTCAAGCTGTAGGTCGCGCTTGGCAGCAACACTTCCAACCGCGCTCCATTGCCGGCGCCGGATTCGGTCAGCGCCAGTGAGCGGGTGCTGAAAGGCGCGAGCGCGGATGGCACGTTTGTGTCAAAGACGCTGGTGCCGCCGCCATACTCTTCGAGCGTGCCGGTCAGCGTATTGGCAGAACTGTCGGTGACACTGTGATCGTCATCGGTATCGGGCGGCTCGAAATTGAAATGCAGCAGCCAGCGCGCATCCGGCCCGCTATCCGTGGCTGAATAATTAAACGAAGCCGGGCCGGAATAATTCGGTGTGGGCGTGAATCGTGCCGTGCGGCCATCGCCAAGCAGTGCGACCGTGCCGCCGATTGCCGCGCCCAGATTCAGGCTTAATTGGGCGGACGGTGTTTCCAAGTCGGAAACCAGCGGCCGCAAATCCACATCCACCGAACCACCCGCCGGCAAGGCGAGATTGGTGGCGAGGGCGGTGGGTGCAGTATTGAAAGCCCTGACATTGAGCGTAAATGTTTCCGGCGTCTGGTTGGTGCCGTCACTCACGAGCAACAGCACGGCGGCCGAACCAGTCTGGTTGGTGGCGGGCGTGACGGTCACATTCCGGCTCCCTCCGTTGCCGCCGAGGACAATATTCGCCGCGGGCAGCAGATTGGTGTTGAGCGACACCGCCTGCACGGTGAGCGCCGACGCGGAAGTTTGTGCATCGCCAATCGTGAAGGCGATGGGCCCCGTTGCCGTATTCTCGGGGATGCTTCGATTGGCGATGTTGGAAATCGTCGGGGGCGTGTTGTTGGTGTCGATGACGGGCGTGATGCGGATGTAATCAATGGTGAGATTGTAGTCCGACGCGCTCACGTTCTTGCCGGCGACAGTGAAGCGAAACTGCCAGTTGCCGGCGACGGGAAAGTTATTCGTGCCCAGATCCGTGAAGCTGGCGCCGGTGCCGGAAACATACGCGTCCATCACGCCGCCAACATTGCTGAAACTGCCGCTGCCTTCCGGCGCCACGGCGAGTTGAAACTGGCCCGAAGCCCCGCTCTGCCGGTAACCGACCTTCACATCCCACGGCCCGGCGAACGGCACTGCGATCCCGAGCGTCATGAAATCATTCGTGGCGTCGGCTTGCAGCTGCATCCCCGAGCCGGCGCTCAGGGTGTCCTGACTAAACGTATTGGTTGAGTCGCCAGCGGAATAATCAAGCACGGGGAGCTTCTCGGCCTGGTTGGCGAGCGCGTTCCAAATGGCCCAATAAGCAGGTTTCTTGTGATAATTTTCATCAAACGGCAGGGCCGCGCCGTAGCCCGGATAAAAACCGGGGATCCAGGAATCGTTGTCCGTGAAACCCCAGGTTTGAAAAACTTTGAAGTGCGGTTGACCCAAAGCCACGCCCAGGACATTCCAATAAACTTCCGCCTGCGCGTCCAGATCCGCCGTCGTGGCAACGCCGCTCCCGTCCACCGGAACCCGCACATCCATTTCGGTGATGTGCAGATCCAGGCCGAGGTCGTTAAAGCGTTTGAGATTGCTGCGCAGGCTCGCGTAATTGATGCCGCTGATGTGCATCTGAAAACCGATGCCGTTGATCGGCACGCCCCGGTTTAAAAAATCCTGCGCCATCGCATAGATCGCATCGGATTTGGAATTCACGGTCTCGGCGCTGTAATCGTTGTAAATCAGCTGCGCGCCGGGATCCGCTGTGTGCGTGCGCTTGAACGCTTCCTCGATGAAACGCGTCCCGTTGCCAGCATAGCCGATGCCCGGCTGGTCATACCAAAAATTGGTCCGCAACGTGCCGTTGTCATTGAAGGCTTCATTCACCACGTCCCAGCACAACGCCGCGCCGCGATAACGCCCCGCTACTGCGTCAATGTGGTGGAATAACAGGTCGCGGATTTGATTCGTCGTGAAGCCGCCCGTGGTCAGCCAGGCCGGGATGGATTGATGCCAGAGCAGCGTGTGACCGCGCACCTGCTGGCCGGCGGCACGGGCGAAACCCGCGACCGTATCGGCATCGCTCCAGTCGTAGGTGTATTGACCGGGCTGGGTGGCGGCCCACTTGAGCGCGTTCTCCGGCGAAGGCTGGAGCTGCTGCCGCACGATGCCGGCGTAGACGGCGCTGCCGGTGAGGGAATCGGGATTTACCGCCGAGCCCACCCGCAAGCCGGGAAACTTAAGGGCGGCTTCCTGCAAATTTTCCGCGTGCACACCACAGGCGCAGACCAGCAATAAAATGAAAATTTGGATTCGCGAAAAAAATTGGATCCGGAAAATAAATTTCATACGCAACGGCGGTTCAGCTTCCGGATTTTACGACCGCAATGATAGTTCAAGGCTTGATCTTTAAATAGGGAAGATCGGCCGGGTTGATCTGGCCAAGGTCGTCTTGATAGTAATAATAGAGCCGGGTGCTGGTGTCAAAAGTGGTGAGTTGCAGCAATTTTTCCCACTTGATCCAGGCCACTGAACCGTCCACCGTCAGGTGATTGGCGCCATCCGGATAAGCTGCGCCCTTCCGCTGATGCGGAACTTTGTTCAGCGGGTTGGTCACATCCGCCCACGGATTGCCGGTCGTTAAACCCGGGTTCTTGCAAACCAAATCCACCGCGAGCACCCACGAAGGCCGCGATCGGCTCAGCTTGGTCGGGCTGGTCGAGGCAATCCCTGTTGAATTGGCAATATTATACCACCAATAAACACCCCCCATGTAGGCATAACCCACCTGCCACTGTGCCGGGGTGGTCGTGCCGTTGTAAGCCACACTGCCTTCGCCCAGACTCGGACAGGCCCAGACCGAGGCGGTGTTGGTCTGCGTCGGGTCGAGGTTCACATCTTTGGCCAAACCGGCCTGGGGCGAATTGATGGCGTGTTGGTTGGAGGCGCCTTTGACGGTGGAACTGAGTATGGCACCCGTGGCCGAGCGTGCCTCGATCACCTTGTCATCGTTGTCCCCGGCATAGATCATCATGCCGATGCCGATCTGCCGGAGATTATTCAAGCAGGCCGTCCGTTTGGCCCGCTCCTTGGCGCTGGCCAGGGCCGGCAACAACATCGCCGCCAAAATCGCGATGATGGCGATGACGACCAGCAGTTCGATCAGCGTGAACGCGCCCGGACGACGACAGACATTTGTGAAACGGAGCGAGAAGCAACTGGATGGGTGTTTGATTTTCATATTGTTCTGAATAGCCAAGCCCGGCGGCTGGCCAGCTAAAAGTAATCGGTATGGTTTTATTTTAACTTGTCCGCCCGCCGACTCCACCCCACAAAACCATAGGGACCCAACCAACTGCATCCGCCTGGCAATTCCCGGCTCCGTCCAACCATGCTGTGATAAGACGGCCACGATGCTGAACGTCGCGGACGCGGTGAGCTTGGAAGCCACGGTGAAGGTTTGGGCGTGATGCGTGGGAAATAGCGGTGCTTAAGCACGCGCAGTCCAGACGCTTCGCGCAATTCGAGAGATGTCGGGCAGTCGCGAAGCGTCTGGACTGCGTGCGGTTCACCGCCGCTTTGCCCACGCACTTTAAAAATCATCCGGCACATTCACCCGGTCAATCTTGAAACCGTAAATCGTCCTCACCTGCGCTGGCGACGCCACGCGCTCAAACCATGCCGCCGAGCACCACGGGTATTGGTTCGCCACCGCCACAAGTTTGTGTTTCACGGCATTTTGATGGACGTAGTTCAGTCGCGCCAGATAGCTGTGCTGGAGGGTCAACCTGGTGTCGCGAAAATTAAACCACACCTGCCGCCCACGCACGCCATCCAGTTCATTCAAATCATGCGCGGAAACGCCATGCAGATCGTGGAGAAATTCGCCGGGGGGTTTTGAATCCTGATTTCCACGCGCGACGATGTGGTAATGGTTCGCAAACACCGCCCAGGCCTCCAGTTGCCAGCCGAATTTTTTTGCGAACGAAAGCAGCAGCCGCTCCAGCAAATCACGCTTGGCCGGCGCGTCGAAAAGGTGCTGTTTGTGCAGCGTGCTGGCGGTGACGAAATACACGGCGTTGTCGGCCAGCCGGTGGACCGGGGCGTGCGGCCAGTCCTTCGGCGGCAGGTGCGATTTCAAATCCACGAGCGGCGGGGAAGGGAGGCTGAACGACGCCGGTCGTGATGGATGCGGTTTGGAATCCATGCAATGAGGCTGGCAAAAAGCTTTGTGTCCGCAAGTGTAAATGACGCCATGCAAAAGCGGTGCTGAAGCAACCGCAGTCCAGACGCTCCGCGACCAACGAACGCTTTCGTGCGCCAACGGTCGCCTTTCAAACAATGCCGCTGCCTCCCTGACTGAAAATTTGAGACTCGTCACCTCGTCTCCTACAATGAACACTTTGCCCTTGCGCGATGGGAGGGTTCTGGAAAGATTCGCTCATGGCTGGAGTGATGGCAGACGAGGCGCGCCCAAATGCGCCACAACTTTTTTGGGTCACGAGCGTGATCGATTGTTTCCGATCAGAATTAGCCAACACAGGCTCGGCTGAATACAATATTAGGTGTTGCTACGCGCACCGCGTGGATGAAACCAATGATTGATTTTCAATTACATGAGACGATGCCGGGCTATCGCGTTACCGGCCGCAATTGCGGAGCAGACGTGCCAGTTGGCACAGTCTTCACGGTGTTGTGTCGCCGCGATTTTCCAGGGACCGCACCCGGTGAGGCGACTATTCGAACCGAGGAAGCATTCGTCTCTGATATTTCTCTCCGCTTGGAGGCCGTGGAGTTTTATCGTCGCAGCGTCGATCACATTCCTTCCGGGCACACTGCGATGCTCACCTTATCCGGCGCTGGATTCGACACCATCACGGAGGTTCTTTCTACAGCGCCTGAGCGCACATACTATTCTCTCTGTGTTTCTCATGAGTCTGTTCCCAATATCCGCAACGCCTGAAATGGAGATAAGCCGCAGAGTTTAGCTGTTTGCCTCGCAAGTCTTTTCACGCATCACGCATCACTTGTCATTTTTCGTGTGCATTTGTGTCCATTCGTGGTTTAACCTTTCCCGACATTATGAGCCAACTTGCCAATCAAATCGCCGTCGTCACCGGTGCGGGCCGTGGAATCGGCCGCGCCATCGCCTTAAAATTCGCCGCCGAAGGCGCGGACGTGGTCTGCGTCTCGCGCACCCAAGAAAATTCCGAGAAGGTCGCCGCCGAGGTCCGCGCGCTCGGCCGCAAGGCGTGGGCGTTCGCCGTGGACGTGGCGGATTCCGCCGCCGTCAGCGCCGCCGCCGAGAAAATTCTGACCGAGGCCACCAAGGTGGACATTCTCGTGAACAACGCCGGCGTCACGCGCGACGGCCTGGTGATGCGCATGAGCGACGCGGACTGGGACACGGTGCTGGACACCAATCTCAAGGGCGCGTTTCTATTCACCAAGGCGTTTTCGCGCGGATTCGCCAGGCAACGCAGCGGTCGCATCATCAACATTTCATCGGTCATCGGCCTCATCGGCAATCCGGGGCAGAGCAATTACGCGGCGAGCAAGGCGGGGCTGTTCGGGTTCACGCAGTCGGTCGCGCGCGAATTCGGTTCGCGCGGCATCACCGCCAATTGCATCGCGCCCGGCTTCATCGAGACCGATATGACGTCCGAATTGAACGCCGAATTGAAGGCGGCCATTTTAAAGCAGATCCCGATGGGCAAGTTCGGCGCGGCCGAGGACATTGCGAACGCGGCGCTGTTTCTCGCCAGTTCATCAGCATGTTACATCACGGGCCAGGTTTTGACAGTTGACGGCGGCATGGTGATGTGAGATTCACTCTGCATTCCAATCATTCAGCAGAGAGCGGATTGAGAATCGTCGCAAAAAAAAATTCAGAATTCAGGGCTTGAACGGCTCTATAAACCATGGCATAACACAGGACAAAATTATGGCTGACAAACCTATTGACCAACGGGTAAAGGACATCATCGTCGAACAACTGGGCGTGAAGGCGGATCAAGTGACGCCGGAAGCCAAGTTCATCGAAGATCTCGGCGCGGATTCGCTCGACACGGTTGAGTTGATCATGGCGCTCGAAGAGGAATTCGGCGTCGAAGTGCCGGACGAGCAGGCCGAAAAGCTCCTGACCGTCGGCGACGTGACCAAATACATCGAAGACAACCAAAAATAGTTGCGACGTTCCGCACTTCGGGGCAGTTTGGCTGGACTAGCTCAAACTGCCCCTTTTGATTTATGGCAAGTAATTCATCAGACCGCCGCGTGGTCATCACCGGCCTCGGCGTCGTCACGCCGATTGGACATCAACTGGACGCGTTCTGGAACAACCTGATCGCCGGCCAGTGCGGCATCGACCGGATCACCGCCTTTGACGCGGCTCCGTTCGACACACAGATCGCCGGCGAAGTGAAAAACTTCGACCCGACGCCCGCATTTCCGTCGCCCAAGGAAATCCGCCGCACCGATCGCTATTCGCAATTCGGCATCTACGCCGCGTGGAGTGCGCTGAAAAATTCCGGGCTGGAACTCGACAAGGAAAACTGCGACGAGATCGGCGTCATCCTCGGCTCCGGCATCGGCGGCCTGCAAACGACCATCGAACAGCACAAAATCCTGCTCGAACGCGGGCCGGGGCGGCTCTCGCCGTTCATGATTCCCATGCTCATCAGCAACATGGCCTCCGGCCTGTTCTCGATGTATAACAATCTGCGCGGTCCGAATTTTGCCACCTGCTCCGCCTGCTCCACGGCCAATCACGCCATCGGCGAAGCCTGGCGCGCCATCAAGATGGGCGATGCCTCGGTGATGTTCGCCGGCGGCGCGGAAGCGGCCGTCGTGTCGGTCGGTATTGGCGGCTTTTGCGCCATGCGCGCCATGAGCACGCGGAACGATGATCCCAAACACGCCTCGCGTCCGTTCGACAAGGACCGCGACGGCTTCGTGATGGGCGAAGGCGCGGGCGTGGTGGTGCTGGAGGAATTGGAGCACGCGAAGAAGCGCGGCGCCCAAATTTATTGCGAGATCGCCGGCTACGGCAACACCGCCGATGCGTATCACATCACCTCGCCGCCGCCGGGCGGCGAAGGCGCGGCGCGCTGCATGAAGATGGCGCTCCGCACCGGCGGCCTGAACGCCGGGGACATTTCCTACGTCAACGCCCACGGCACCTCCACGCCGCAGGGCGACGTCTGCGAAACGCAGGCCATCAAGACCGTTTTCGGCGAACACGCCAAGAAACTGGCCGTCAGCTCCACCAAGGGCGCGACCGGCCACATGCTCGGTGCCGCCGGCGCCGTGGAAATGACCGCGTGCGCACTCGCCATCAAGCACGGCGTTGTCCCGCCCACCATCAATCTCCAAAACCCCGATCCCGAATGTGATCTGGATTATGTGCCGAACACCGCGCGTGAAATGAAGGTGGACGCCATCGTGAACAACTCGTTCGGTTTTGGCGGGCATAATGCGACCATTGCGGCGAAGAAGTTTGTGGGGTGAATGTGAATGAAGTGCCGCCAACAAATTCGGGCACTTCAAAGACTAAAAGGCCTTTTCCTTGGACTTGGATTATCTTGGCGCTTGTGTTGAGCGCCCCGATATTGTTGGTGGGGAGTTTTCTGGCAGGGCCGTTAATGATTATCCACGAGGCTGACGCGGGGTTTCGAAAAGCTAAAAAGACTATTGATCCAGAGCGTTTGCGTAGTTGGGCGCTCGACTCCATCAAGTGGCATTCTGGTACTAATGGTTTTTCCGAAAATTTACCAATTTCAAAAATTCCAGATTACATCACTAATCTCTACTCAATTCCTCCTGAAGATGCTTGGATCACACCAAAAACAGCTGACCACGAAGCATCGGTTGGCATTATATGGGGCGGTGGTTTTTTTCATTGGGGGTTATTTGTTGGCCCCACAAATTATTTGATGTATCCGGATGGAAATCACCAAATTGCCGAATGGGTTTCGGGCATTTATTATATGCATGAAGGCGGCCGTAAAATCCGATGAACTTTCTTTCGTTAATTGAATCCAAGCGCGAAGGAAAAATTCTCGCGCCAAAACAGATTCAAGAATTCATCCGCGAATTTACCGCCGGGAACATTCCCGATTACCAGATGGCCGCGATGCTCATGGCCATTTATTTTCGCGGACTGAACACCGCCGAGACCACCGCGCTCACGCTCGCCATGCGCGATTCCGGCGACGTTTTAAAATTTCCCAAGGACTACCGCCCGCTCGTGGACAAACATTCCACCGGCGGCATCGGCGACAAGGTCTCGCTCCCGCTCGCGCCGCTGCTCGCGTGCCTGGGCTTCCGCGTGCCGATGATTTCCGGTCGCGGCCTCGGCATTACCGGCGGCACGCTCGACAAACTGGATTCCATCCCCGGCTTCAAAACGCTTTTGCCCGCCGCGCAAATCGTCGCCCAGGTCCAGCAGGTCGGCTGTGTCATCTGCGGCCAGACGGACACGATGGTTCCCGCCGACAAGAAGATTTACGCCCTGCGCGACGCCAGTGGCACCGTGCCGAGCATCCAACTCATCACCGCCTCGATCCTTTCCAAGAAACTCGCCGAAAGTCTGGACGCGCTGATCCTCGACGTGAAGTTCGGCTGCGCCGCCTTCATGCAAACCAAGGCCGACGCACGCAAGCTGGCGAAGGCCATGGTCGCGCTCGGCAACGATTGCGGCACCAACACGCGCGCCATCTTGACCGACATGAACACGCCACTCGGCCGCGCCGCCGGGAACTGGCTGGAGGTGAAGGAAAGCGTGGCGTGCCTGGAACCTCATTTGGTAGGGACGCGTTCCACCGCGTCCCTCTCTGAACGCAAAGTTTGGGACGCGGTGGAACGCGTCCCTACCGACCTTCGCGCGCTCGTCATTGATTCCGCCGCGCATCTGCTGGTTCAAACAGGGAAATCAAAATCCATCACCGCCGCCCGTAAGCTGGCCGAAGATTGTTTGAACTCCGGGGCGCCACGCGCGAAATGGGACGAGATGATTGTGGCTCAAGGCGCGGACTTGAAGGCGTTCAACCGCAAGCTGGCGTTGGATTCCACCGCGAAAATGGTCGTTGAGGTAACGTCGGGAAAGTCCGGGTATGTTTCCAAGTGCGATGCCCACATCATCGGCGAAGTCATCCGCGACCTCGGGGGTGGGCGGCTGACGAAAGACGCCATCATTGATTTTGACGTGGGCGTGGATCAAATCGCCAAACCTGGCGAGCGCGTGGAAAAATCGGCAACACTTTGCCGCGTTCACGCCGCCGATTCGGCCCAGGCGAAAAATGCGCTGGCGCGACTGAAAACAGCCTTTGAAATTTCCACAAAGCGCCCGGCTAAAATTCCGCTCATCGTCGAAGTCATCCAGTGACGGATGGAGCGCGGACGGCTCGTCCGCGAGTTTCTGAACATGAAACCTGAACACGCGGACGAGCCGTCCGCGCTCCGATTACGCGATCTTTTCCCAAACCACGATGTCGGGGAAGGCCACGCACAGTTCGGACACGCGTGGAAACATCACCTTGACATGCACTGATTGCAGATGGGCGTCGAGGTGCGCCCGGCTCGTCCAGGTTTCGTGAAACAAAAATCTCGACGGGTATTCGGAGGAAACATGCAGGTCATAATTGAGGCAGCCGGCCTCCTGGCGCGTGGGGGCAATGAGGCTGGCCAGGGCTTTTTGCAATTCGGCTTCCTTGCCGGGGTTGGCTTGAAATGTGGCGATGACGGTAATCGGTTTTGAGCTCATGATGATGATGCGTGGTTCTTCGTGGCAATGGTGGTTAAGTCAGCGATTCCAAAATCTTCTCCGCCGCCTGGCGCGGGTTTTCCGCCGCGTAAATCGGCCGGCCAATGACCAACCAGTTGGCGCCGGCCTGGATCGCCTCCTTCGGCGTGAGCGTGCGTTTCTGGTCGTCGGCCTTTTCCGTGCCGGTGCGGATGCCGGGCGTGACCAGTTGCATGGCGGGCGGAACAAACTGGCGCAGTTTCACGACTTCCTGCGGCGAGCAGACGAGTCCGCGCAAGCCGGCCCGGATCGCAACGGTCGCGAGCCGGCGCACTTGGTATTCGACGTTCACGTCGAGGCCGATTTCGCGCAGCGCGGCGGTGTCCAGGCTGGTCAGCACGGTCACGCCCAGGACGATCGGCGGCGTGCGGCCCATTTTCCATGCGGCTTCCTCGGCGGCCTGCTCGGCGGCTTTGAGCATGTCGAACCCGCCGCTGGTGTGGACGGTGATCAACTGCACGTCCAGTTGCACGGCGGCGGCGACGGATTTGGCGACAGTGTTCGGGATGTCGTGAAACTTAAGGTCCAGGAACACGCTCGCGCCGGTGGCGCGGACGCGCTTCACGATGTCCGGCCCGGCGGCGGTGAACAGCTCGCTGCCGATTTTGAACGCGCCGACGACCGGAGCGATCTGTCCGGCGAGTTTCAAGGCCAGTTCCGCCGTCGGCACGTCGAGCGCGGCAATGATTGGATTGCGCATGGGGCAAATTATTTAACCACGGATGAATAAAGGCAAACACGGATTACCGGGAAAAAAAGCCTGCCCCAGGCGCAACGGTCGTTGCAAAGCAAAATCAACCGTGCCGGGTTGTGGTTTTGGATGGATTCGCCTCCAGGCCGGGGTCATTTCTTTGCCAGTAATGTCTGGTGAGCGCGGCGGCGGTGCCAAGCCCGAAGAGTAGAAAACTTCCCATGACCGCCAGCAGGCCGGGCGGCATCGTCCGCACACCCTCGGCGGTGCCGCAGGCCGGGCCCGAGAGCATGACCAGCGCCGCGGCGGCGGGCACGCTGAACAGGCTCCACCGTCCGCGCCCGATTTGAACAACCGAATAAATTCCCAAGACCAGCGCGCCGGGTATGAACGGCATCCAGAATTGGCCGGCATCGGAATGCATCCAGACGAGCGATTGCATCACCCAGACGAGGCCCGCCACCATCCGGACGATGTTGGCGCCCTGATGTTCCGCATCGTTCCAACGCAAGCTGTGCAGCAGCAGGAAGACGAGGCCGCTCTGAAACGCCCAGTAGCCGGCCCCGGCGTGGTTGCTGAACAGAGACGTGACCGTGGAACCCAGGATAATTGAACCCAGGATGGCCAGCCTTGGGTTTCGCGAACGCATGATCCAGACAACCGTGTAAGCCATCACACCGGCGGCGATGCAGCCGGCACGGTTCAATCCGGGCGCAACCGACTGCAACCAGATTTCCGGCAAGCCCGCGACAAACATCAGCACCGAAGCGAACAGCAGATGCCGCACATACTGAGGTTGGCGTTGCCTGAGACAGATCCCGCAATAGACGGCGATGTTCAGCGCGGCAAGGATGAGGAAGGTCTTTTGACCGCCCGGCGACGTTGCGAACAGCGGAATCAGGACGGGCGGAAAAGTCAGCGCATATTTCAGGCGGCCCGCCCACACCGTGGCGTGGCCGGAACACCGCAGCCAGCCGGTCCACGCCAAAACCCACACGGCCGGGGCGAGCAATTCGCCACGTAAATCAAATTGATAGATGTAATCCAGGCTGTAGAGGTGCACGCCGGTGACCGTGATCCAGAGCGCGAACAAGCCCGTCGGGAGCCAGCGATGTTGCGACAGCAAAGTTCCCGCCGCATTCGGGCGCGGCAGGAAATTGGCGAGCGCCAGCACCGCCGGCAAAATCAGCAGCCAGGTGTATTCGTTCATCACGTAGGCCGGGCCGGAATCGATGTGGATGCCGATCTTGGTTTCGCCAAAGTGCCGGTAGATAAGCGGCAGGGCCACGTTCAGCGCGAGCAGGACGAACCCCGGAACCAACAGCCGGCCCGGCAGATTGAGTTGAATGAAAAACCGCTTCAAGCTGCCAAACCGCAGCACGGCGATCGCGCCGCCGGTGAGACTCATCGCCAGCGCCATCTGGGAATCGATCAATGCCGCCTGGCTGATCAGGATGAAAGGCACGAAGACCAGCAGGTTTTCCAGGCCCGCCAGCAGCGTGGAATCATACCAGAGACGGCGGCGCGCGAGAAAAATGGCGGTGAACACAAGCAAGATTTCGTATAGCTGGACCGAAGTGAAATTGAACAGCAGGCGCGCCGACTCCAGATTGAGGAACGGCGCATCCAGAGAGACGCGGTAACATCCAAACAGCAGCAGCGCCGCGCTCACGAGATAAAACGGATTGCACGCAAACAATTTTCGCAGCCACCAGGAAAAAGGTTTCGGCAGTGCCGGTTCAGGGAGCGGCCGGCCCGGCGGCATGTCGGAACTTGGATTGGCGGCAATTATCGGCGGCGGGCTGACCGGGTCATGTCCATTCATAAATACCTCGCAGGTTTGACCGAACATTTTTGGCGACAATTTCTCACCGCATAACCCGCGCCAAATGATTTCGCTTCGAATTCTCAACGAAACGACTTGTTCCAGAAACGAAGGGATGAACCGACGCGTGAAGGTTGCGCCGGATGCGTGAAGCTCACGCCGGAAATTTCAGGCCGCCTACGGCGCGGCCGTGGCGCGGAAGAACCGATGCGGCAGATTGGCGGACTGGTCATCCGCAAAATCAAACGTCCCGTTCGTCGAAGTGGTGTTGGTGAAGACGGGCGACCAGCTGGCAAGATTTGTTGTGGCTTCGACGACACACGTCCGGTTCAACCCGCCGGCCACGCTCAATTGAAATGGCGCATGGGCGGCGAGCGGCACGGTGGCGACGCTGATGGTCCGCAACGCCTTTCGCAAATTAAGGCGCCCACCCGTCCGGCATTTTCCCGCGAGTGACGGCAGTGGATCGGTGGAACTCAACAGCCGATTGATGGTCGCCCGATAATCATCCGCCGGGTATTGCGCCATCAGCAAAGCACAGGCGCCGGCAACACAGGGTGCGGAAAAAGAGGTGCCGGCGATGTTGATGCCCAGACCACTGGGCGGATAGTAAGACGTGTCCGAGAAACTTATCGTGGAATAAATCTGGTCACCCGGCGCGGCGAGAGCCACATTCGTCGCGCCGTAATTGGACAAGAATCCCAAGTCATCGGTGCGGGTCGTGTAGGCCACCGACACAATATTATCAATGCCATAGCATGACGGATAACTGGCGCTGGTGTCGATGTTCCGGCCCGGATCACTAGTATTGCTATTGCCGGCGGAAGCCACCCAGAGGACGCCGGCGTCCCGTGCCGTGACAATGCCATTGGAAAGTGCCAGCGAAAGTGTCGGGCTGTCGAAACTGGCGTTGATGATTCTTGCCCCATTCGTAACCGCATAATCTATGCAGGCCGTAACGGTGGAAACGCTGCCCGTGCCATTGTTCAGACATTTGCATGACATCATTTGCACCTGCCAGGCCACGCCCGTGACTCCTTTACCATTGTTCCCCACGCCGCCCAACACGCCAGCCACCAAGGTTCCGTGACCGTCGCTGTCCGTCGGGTTGTTCGTGCCGGTAAAGGCATCGAAGCCGTGGCCGCCATCCATGGGGTTCACCCACATGTTGGCGGCAAGATCTTCATGAGTGGCGCGGATGCCGGAATCCAGCACCGCCACCACGATGTTGCTGGCCGAGGTCAGCACATCCCAGGCGTTCGTCGCATCAATGTCCGCGCCGGGTGTGCCGCCGCTCTGCCCGTGATTCTCCAGGCCCCACAAGGTCCCGTCCACAAATTTGGGGTCGTTCGGCACGGTTGCGTTCGCGTAAACCAGATAGTCCGGCTCCGCGAATTCCACCAGCCCGCTCTTCTGATATTGGGCGATGAGATTGGTCACCGTCTCTCCCTTGGGCACGCGGAGAACTTGCAGGCGTCCGATCCCGTCAAAGGTGCGCAGCACTTCGCCGTTGCGCGCCCGGTGAAAATTGTTCAGCGCCGCCGGGTTGCTCCCGGCCTTGGGCTGGATCAAAATCCGGTCGGCGCGATACGCAGCCTGTGGGGATGGAGCGGCGGCCGATGCGGCCGACCCGACAGAAATTAAAACCGAAGCCACGACCAACAGATGAAAGTAAAACGCCTTGCCGGACATGATGCCGACAACATCCCACAAGCGTTCCGAAAATGAAAGTGGATTTGCCGCCCGACGGTTTTTTGACTTCGCCGGTGGATTCCTTTAGCCTCCACGCATGAACATCGTCCGTTTCACCGACAAAGATTTTGCCGCCAGGATCCGCGAGGCCACCTCCGACTCCAGCCTGTTCGACGCCGAGATCGAACAGCGCACCAAGGCGATTTTGCACGATGTGTTTGTGCGCGGTGACGACGCGGTGCTGGATTTCACGGAAAAGTTCGACGGTGCGAAGCTTGCCGCCGAGCAGCTCGCGGTGACGCAAGCCGAACTCATGGCCGCCTCGCTCACGGCGGATGAATCGCTGCGCGCGGCGGTGGCGGAGGCGGAAGCGAACATCGCCGGCTTCGCCAAAAAATCCAAACGCAAAGGCTGGCAGTCCAAGAATTCCCACGGCGCGAGTGTCGGTGAAAAGTTTGACCCGTTCCAGCGCGTCGGCGTTTATATTCCCGGCGGCACCGCGCCGCTGGTCTCGACGGCACTGATGACGATCACGCTCGCGAAAGTGGCGGGCTGCCAGGAGATCGTTGTGACCACGCCCTGTGGCAAGGACGGCGCCATCAATCCGGCGATCCTCTTCGCGGCGCGCGCGGCAGGGGCGACGGAGATTTACCGTGTCGGCGGGGCCCAGGCGATTGCGGCGCTGGCTTACGGCACGACGACGATTCGCCGCGTTCAGAAAATTTTCGGGCCCGGCAACGCCTACGTCAGCATGGCCAAACGGCTGCTGGTCGGGCGCGTGGCGATTGATCTGCTCGCCGGCCCAAGCGATTTGTTGGTGCTGGCCGACGACACGGCGAATCCGAAGTTCGCCGCCGCCGACCTGCTCGCACAGGCCGAGCACGGCTCCGGCCACGAACGCGTCTGGCTCGTGACGACCTCCGCGAAAATTCTCAAGGCCGTGGAAAAGGAAATTGCAAAACAACTGCCCAAGCTGCCGCGCCGCGATTTCATCCAGCGCGTGCTCGACCGCAATACCTGGCTGATTCAGGTGGCCGGCGTCGCTGACGCCGTGGCGCTGGCGAACCAGCTGGCGCCAGAGCATTGCGAAGTCATCACCCGCGACGCGCGCAAGGTGAGCGGCGGCATCGTGACGGCGGGCGCGATTTTTCTGGGCAATTGGTCGCCCACGGTGCTGGGCGATTACGTCGCCGGGCCGAGCCACGTGCTGCCGACCGATGGCGCGGGCGCGTCGTTCGCCGGCCTGACGGTGGATCAATTCCAGCGCCGCACCAGTGTGGTGGAATACAACCGCGCGTCGCTCAAGAAGGCGTTGAAATCCGTGAAAAAATTCGCGGAACTCGAAGGCCTCGGCGCGCATGGAAAAAGCGCGGAAGTGCGAGTGAAATAAAAATTTGCGATTATGCTTCGACTTGTTTGCAATATACAAACCACGTCTTTTCTAGGCACTCACGCCGTGGCGATGGATTTGCTTAAGATTTTGCGCGCATTGCCGGGTTCATTCGTTCCAACAAAAATCCAAACATCTCATTTGCCCGCCCAAAATTTCTCCCCTGATTCACCGGAAGCTTTTCTTGAATGCCTGCCCGGCAAATTTTATTACCAAGGGGATGTCAGTCTAATTAAGCCCCAGAGGATCTTTGAATGTTCTGTTCATTGGCAAAAGGGTAATCATGATTGGTTCGCAAAACATCCGACAAAGCCGTTCAATTGGATTGGTCTCTCATCAGAACGTTGGGAAGAAGCTTTAAGCGGCGAACATTTTTCTTCCTTCCAAAGCATCTTTATTTCTCTTTGCGAGAGCTTTCGAGCCATTTACGGTTCGATTCAGCTTGAGGATTCAACGAAGATAGATTCTCCCAATGGATTCGGCCACTGTATGCCACGTTTACATTGGATTACTTATCTTGGCAAAGCTTATACCAAAGCGATGGACAAACAATTGGCCAAATCTTGCAACTCATTCACGGTTTCGCGCGGTGCCGAGGGGGTGTTGACCAAGCTCTCCTGTTCAGCTCAAGATGCAATAAGACAATCAGCCACCGAATCTCTCGCTATCGAACACCTTGGAGCAGATTATTTTTGGAATCCGAAGGACAACTGGCGTAAACCGCAATTTCATTATCGTATGCCAGAATTAGATTGGTCCTCTGTCATCACAGCGACTTGATTTGAAATGAACAAAGCCAATTTGAAAAAATTGATCCGCCCGCTCGTCCACGACTTGCACGCCGCTGTGCCGGGCGGGCCGCCACCATTGACTTTGATGCGGTGATGCAATAGCATCAGATGCATGAGAACGACGTTGGACATTGAAGATGATGTGTTGCAAGCGGCCAAGGAACTGGCGCAGCGCGAAGGCGGCACGGCGGGCCAGGTGATTTCCACGCTGGCGCGGCGCGGGCTGGCGTTGCCGGTGTCGGGACGGAAACATCGTTCAGGTATGCGTGGCGGCGTGCCGGTGCTTCCGTCGCGCGGCGAGGTGGTGACGCTCGAACACGTCCGGCAATTGCAGGACAAGGAAGGCATTTGATCCATGCGCGCCCTGCTGGATGTGAATATGGTCATCGCGCTGCTTGATCCCGACCATGCTTTCCATGAGCGGGCGCATGATTGGTGGCTGAAGCACGCGAAGTCCGGCTGGGCGAGTTGCCCAATCGTGGAAAACGGCGTCGTCCGCATCATGTCAAATCCAGCTTACAGCCCGAAGGCACGGTTCACGCCGGCGGATTTGATTTCGCGGCTGGAACAGTTCGCGGCGCAGACGAACCATGAATTCTGGCCGGACGAAGTTTCGTTGCGCGACGGAAAAACCTTCACGCCTGAGCGGATGCACAGTTCGCGGCAGTTGACCGATCTTTATCTGCTCGCGCTGGCGGCGAAGCATCACGGGAAACTCGCGACATTTGACCGGGGAATTCCCATTTCCGCCGTGAGTATCGCGAAGATGGAGAATTTGTGTGTGGTTTGAAACTTATCCATTTTTCTGGCTGCCATCCAAAATTCAGAATTGATCCGCCTACTGTTTCACGGTTGGAATGCCTGCGCGCCCGGCTCATCTCACATAACTTGGGGGGCCGGTGATGAGGTTGTCGATTTCCTGCAGCGGGCCCAGCGGTTTGACTTTGTTCTCATCCCGTGAGACGCGCGGCTCGCCCGAGGAAAGTTTATAAACCACCAGGTCTTCCTGGAGCAGGATGACCCCTTTGAATTCCCAGCCCGAGACGTGCGTCTGGCGCTTGAACCCGAAAATATCGAGGAACAGGTTGCCGTGGCGCTTGTCCCGAAGCTCCCGCAATTCCACAAGGTAGGCCCGGCTGTGTTCTTTGGCCTTGATGCACTCGCGCACGCCCTCCGGCAGGTCTTGCAGCTGGATGGCCTGGACGGGCATGAACGTCTGAATGATGTCCACGTAGGTGAGAATTTTCACGTTCGGCGACAGTTTGGGGTCGAAGTTCAGCCGCTGCAAATCTTCCACGGTGCTGTAGTAAGGCGCGATTTTCCCGAAGGCGATGTCCACGTCCTGATAGGTTTTCCAGCGCGACACGGTGGTGTTCTCGCCATGGGGAAGCAAGCTGCTGCACCCCCCGGTCAGGAACAGTCCCGCCAGCACTACCGCCATGAACAATCGCCGTTTCATAACGCCGCCGGACTCCCGACCCATGACCCGCAAACTGCACACTCCAATATTACCGCGGACCTTCGCTGGAACAACCTACTGCACAATCACAGCGGGGCAAGCGGAACTGCACCGCGTTTCAGGCGCTGCCAGCGCGCGGACTGGACTTTCAGGGGAATTTCAATTGAACTTACCGCGATGGCCAATCCGCAATCCGCAATCCGCAATTTGAAATTAATCCGTCCGCTCGTGCACGACCTGCACGCCTATGTGCCCGGCGAGCAGCCGAAGATCAAAGGCTTGATCAAACTCAACACGAACGAGAATCCGTATCCGCCGTCACCGCGTGTGCTGGCGGCGGTCAAGGGCGCGGTGGACGGGCGGCTGCGGTTGTATCCGAACCCCACGGCGCAAGCGTTGCGCGAAAAACTGGCGAAGCTGCATCACTGCAAGCCCGGGAACATCATCATCGGCAATGGCTCGGATGAAGTGCTGGCGCTGGCGGTGCGGGCGTTTGTGGAACCTGTAGCGGCGTTCGGTAGAACGCCGCCATCTAAAACGCAGGAAGGTTTGCGGCGCTCTGCCGGGACGCCGCTACGAGCGGCGACCGTGCAGTATTTCACACCGAGCTATTCGCTGTATCCGGTGCTGGCGGACATCCATGGCGCAGCGAAAAACATCGTGCCGCTCAAGGCGGACTTTGGTCTGCCAAGTGTCGCGGAATTGAAGCGTGGCAGGCAATGGGACTTCAGCGCGGCCCTGACCTTTGTCACGACGCCGAATGCGCCGAGTGGACGCGGTTATAAAACCTCGGAGCTGGAAAAACTGTGTCGCGCGCAAAAGGGCGTGGTCATCCTCGACGAAGCGTATGTGGATTTCGCCGATGAAAACGCGCTGAAGCTGGCGCTGAAATTTCCGCACGTGCTCGTGGCGCGGACCTTCTCAAAGGCGTATTCGCTCTGCTTCCAGCGCGTCGGTTATTTCGTCGGCCATCCCGGACTCATCGCCGCGCTGGACAAGATCCGGGACAGTTACAATGTGAACGGTCTCGGCCAGATCGCCGCCGCCGCGACGCTGGACGATTTGAAATTCTACCGCGCGAACTTCAAAAAAATCATCCGCACGCGCGAATGGCTTTCGCGTGAACTGACCCGGCTCGGCTTCCGTGTGTTGCCCAGCCAGACCAATTTCATCCTGACGAAACCGCCGCGGTTCCCGGCGCAGGAATGGCTGCAAAAATTACGCGACCGGAAAATCCTCGTGCGCTGGTTCAGCGCGCCGGAAGTCAGCGATTCTCTGCGCATCACCATCGGCACCCAGGCGGAGGCGGTGGCTTTAATCCGGGCGGTGCGGTCAGTTTCAACAGGTTAGGCTGTCATGCTGCAAACCTTTCCTTTGCAGCGGGCACGGATTCTGCTAATAACCATGCGTGTATTTGGAATATTACAGATTGACGCATGCGCCGTTCGACATCACGCCGAACCCGCGCTTCCTTTTCCATAGCACAAAGCATCGTGAGGCGTTCAACCACATGCTCTACGGCATCCGCGAACGGAAAGGCTTCGTGCAGCTCACCGGCGAAATCGGCGCGGGCAAGACGACCCTGTGCCGTGCCCTGTTAGAGCAGCTGGATTCCAGTTTTTCGACAGCATTGATCTTAAATCCCGTCCTGAACGCCGACGAACTGATGAAAGCCATCGCGACGGAATTCGGCCTGAATGTCAAGGGCCGCGACCGGCTGGAGACCGTTTCGACCATCGGCGAGTTTTTGCTCAAGCAGATTGAACTCGGCAAGGAGACGGTGCTGATCATTGACGAGGCACAGGGGTTGACGGAGGATTTGCTGGAGCAGGTGCGGCTGCTTTCGAACATCGAAACGGACAACCGCAAATTGCTGCAGATCGTGCTGATGGGCCAGCCGGAATTGCGCGAACGGCTGAACAGTCCGCGGCTGAAACAATTGCGCCAGCGCATCACGGTGCGTTTCCATCTCGCCGCGCTCACCCGCGTGGAGGTCTCCCAATACATCCAGCATCGGCTGCAGGTTTCCGGAGCGAAGGGGGTTCCATTTTTTACCGGCCCGGCGCTCTGGCGCGTTTTTAATTACAGCAAAGGCGTCCCCCGCCTGGTCAACGCGGTTTGCGACAAGGCGCTGCTCGCGAGTTTCGTCGCGCGCAGTGAACGCATCACCTTTTCGATGGTGGGTCGCGCCATCCGGGAATTAGAAGGAGATTTTAAAGCATGAGCCTGATCAATGACGCCCTGAAGCGCGCCCAGGAAGCCCAACGGCCAAACCCCGTATCCGGCGCGGCGTCCATCCGGACCATCGAGCCGCGGCGCCCGGAACGACCCGTCACCAGCCGGCTGCTGGTCATCGTCATCTTTGTGCTGTTGTCCGCCGCCTTTGCTTTCATCGGACTGGCAATGACCGGGCGTCTGGCCAAAAAAACCGCGGCGCCACCAAAGACTGCCCCGGTGATTCCGGTCGCAGCGGCCACCGCACCCAGCAAGCCGGTCGCAGCCCCGGCACCGGCGGTTGTGCCCGCGCCGACGGCCGCCGAGCCGGTCGCAGCGGCACCCAATGCAGCCGTGCCGATTGCCATCACGCCCGCCGCTACGAGCCAGCCCGCGCCGCCACCGGCTCCGGTGGTCGTGCCGCCACCGCCACCGCTCGTTCTGCCGGAGTCGTTGCACTTGCAGGGCGTGGCGTATGATCCGGTGCGTCCCTGGGCGATTGTCAGCGGCCGAACCGTCCATGTGGGTGATCTGGTCAAAGGTGTGCGCGTCGTCGCCATTAACGCCAACTCGGTCACGTTTGGCAGCAATGGGCAGACAAATCTGCTCTATGTCGGGGATTGATCCACCGGCCCTGATTTCGCTGTGCGTTTTCTTGAGAAAAAACTGGCGGGCTCACCCGCGGCGGCGCGTGTCGCGCCGTTTTTGATTTTCCTCGCGCTCACCGTCTGCCAGGGACAATTCGGCGCGACCTCGGCCTGCTGGTTTTACTTCGCCAAAACAATCGTCGGCGCGTGGCTGGTGTGGGAGATGCGCCCGCTCGTTTCCGAAATGCGCTGGGCGTTCAGCTGGGAGGCGGTCGTCGGTGGCGTCGGTGTTTTTGCCATCTGGGTCGGGCTCGATCCATTTTATCCCCACTTGATGAAGACCGCCGCTGGCTGGAATCCGAATGAACCATTCGGCGAAAACTCCCCCGTCGCGTGGCTGATGATCCTGACACGTCTGCTGGGTTCGACCCTCATTGTCCCACCGCTCGAGGAAGTTTTCTACCGCTCCTTTTTGTATCGCTACGTTGCGAATCAGAATTTTCTCTCCGTGCCCTTGAATAAATTTCTGCCGTGGCCGTTTGTGGCGACGGCGACTGTCTTCGGTTTCGCCCACAACGAGTGGCTGGCGGGGATTTTATGCGGCGCGGCGTATCAATGGCTGGTCCTCCGTAAAAACCGTCTGGGCGATGCGATGACGGCTCACGCGATCACCAACTTTCTGCTCGGGGCCTGGATCATCTGGCGCGGCGCGTGGCATTTCTGGTAATTATTTTTCACTCCGGCCAAAGGCGCTAAAGACTCTTTAAAGCCTCGCTGAATTGGATGCGCCCTTCGGCGCGAGTTGTTTGACATTGCCGCACGGCGCGACGCCGTTTCATTTCCGCCTCAAGTTCTGCACGGCATGGAGGAGTTGACGCAAAGGCTCGGGGGCGGCTTCCTCGTCACAGAGGACGGCGTGGTTGCGTCCATCTTCGTGCACAATGCTCAGGGAATATTGAAACCGATCCGGCTGGGGCCTGGCGGCCTGGAAAGTTTTCGGCAGGTCAAAAAAATTTGCGCCCGCCACCATCGCCGCGAGGTATTGCCCGTCCTTTTTTGAAAGCATGGCGGTGTCCACCTCCACCGGCGGTGGCGTGATTCCGGCAAAGCCGCCGGTGCGGGTGAGTTTGAGGTGCATGGTGGCAAGTTAGAGCGCGTGGACGAGGTTGACAAGGCCGCGTCCGCGCGTTGAACGATGGATTATTTGAGCACGCCCACCTGCTGCCAGGCGGATTTGACGGCCTTCTGTTCCTGGCTGGCGACACCGAACAGGATGCCGGCGGAACGGATGGTCCCGTTGGCCGCCGCCACGAAGTTGGCGTTGGGCTGCAAAATATTGCAGAGGGTGTCATACCAGATTTTCCCGGCCCTGTCCCACGAGTAGCCGCCCAGCGTCGTGGCGACGAGGTAGAAGGCGTGATTGGGGATGCCGGAGTTGGTGTGGACACCTCCATGGTCGGCCGAGCCCTTGACGTAATCCTTCATGTGCGCGGGCTGCGGATCCTTGCCGATCTGCGGATCGTCGTAGGCGGTGCCGGGCGCTTTCATGGAACGGAGGGCAACCCCGTTCACGCCTTTGGCGAACAGACCTTCGCCGATGAGCCAGTCCGCCCGGGCGGCAGTCTGCTTTTTCTTCCACTGTTTCACCAGCGAACCGAACACGTCGGAGAGCGATTCGTTGAGCGCGCCCGACTGGCCCTGATACGCCAGGCCGGCTTCGTATTGGGTGACGCCGTGGGTGAGTTCGTGGCCGATGACGTCGAGGCATTTGGTGAAGCGCTGGAAGATGACACCGTCGCCGTCGCCATAAACCATCTGCGCCCCGTTCCAAAAGGCGTTGTCATAGTTTGTGTAGTAATGCACGGAGGAATCGAGCCGCATGCCTTTGTTGTCAACGGAATTCCGGCCGAACACCTTGCTGTAAAAATCGTAGGTGGCGCCGGAATAATCGTAGGCTTCGTTGACCTGGACGTCCGTGCTTTTGGGAGCGCCCTCACCGCGCACCAGCCTGCCGGGCAGCGACGTCCCGTGCGCGAGATCATAGATGGTGCGGCTTTTGACGCCGGCGGGCGTGCCCACCGCCACAGCGCCGAGGAAGGCCAGCATGTCGCGCTGGCCGCGCAGGCGTTCGGAATGTTGCAGTGTTTGGAACGCGTGTTCACGCAGACGTGCCGGACCATTCTGCGAGAGATGGCGCAGCATGTATGAGGGAATGATGGTGCAGACTGGACAACCGAATTGGGGCGGTCCTTTTTGGGGGCGGTGAAGCCGATTCATGATGTATCCTTTGGTTCGATTTCGCGAATAAGTTTCCTTCCCGTCAACTTCCCGGAGAGTTGGCCGATTTTTATTTCGACCGGCTGGCAATTGCAACCACAAATTGTTCACTGAAAATGAAGGCGCAGCGGAAGGTTCAAAACGGGGCGGAGCATGAAACGATTTGCTGACAATCTCCGCCGGTTTGTGGTCTATTTAGCCGCAACCGATGTCGCCACCGTCCGCCGATTCGCTGAACGATCTGCTCCGCGCCACCTCGCGCTCGTTTTATCTGACGTTGCGCGTGCTGCCCGCGCGTGTGCGCCCGCAGATCGGCCTCGCCTATCTGCTCGCGCGCACGACCGACACCATCGCCGACACGGAATTGGTCCCGTCAGCCCAGCGCATTCACGCGTTGTCGCTGTTGCGGGAGCGAATCCTGGGGGTGCGGGAGCAGCCGGGAAATTTCACCAGCCTGGCGCAACACCAGGGTTCGCCCGCGGAAAAACGGTTGCTGGAAAACGTGGAGGACAGCCTGGCGTTGCTCAAAACCCTTTCGCCCGCCGATTTGAAACTGGTTCGCGACGTCCTCGCCACGATCATCGGTGGACAGGAACTGGACTTGCGCCGCTTTGGCAGCGTGAGCCCGGCAGCGTCCCGCCCGGGCGACCAAAAAATCATCGCCCTTGAAACCGCCGCCGACCTGGATGATTACACCTACCGCGTGGCCGGCTGCGTGGGCGAATTCTGGACGAAGATCTGCCGTGCGCATCTGTTTCCGAAAGCGCGGCTGGACGAGACCCAATTGATCGCGGACGGCATCCGTTTCGGCAAAGGGCTGCAGTTGGTGAACATTCTCCGTGACCTGCCGGCAGATTTGAAGAACGGCCGCTGCTACCTGCCCACGCAACGACTGGACGAGGCAAAATTGTTTCCGGAAACCTTGCTGTCGTCTGCGAACGCGATGAAGTTTCTGCTGCTCTACCATGAATACCTCGACAAGGCCGAAGCGCACCTGGCAGCGGGGTGGCATTATACGAACACACTGCCCTTCGGTCAGGTGCGCGTGCGGCTCGCCTGTGCCTGGCCGGTTCTGCTCGGAATGAAGACCCTGGCGAAGCTGCGGGCGGCGGAGGTGAAGGATTTGCAACAACGCGTAAAGGTCACGCGCGGCGAGGTGCGGGGGGTTTTGCTGCGTTCCATTCTGGCCTATCCGCTACCGGGAGTATGGCGAAATCAGTTTGTTCCAAGCCGGAAAGCTGTTGCGTCAGGCGCGAAGTTGGCGTAAAAAAGTGGCATGAAGATTTTCAAACTGGTGCCTGCACTCGGAGTATTTGCGTTTTGCGTGAGTTTTGGTTCCCTCCGCGCCCAGGACAATCCAGCCCAAGCCGCCGCGCGTGAAGCCTTGATGAAGCAGATGGATCAGGTGCAAGCGCCGGAGCCGCCGCCCGCCGCGCCTGCAGCAGCTCCCGCTATTCCGGAAACAAAACCAGCGGCTCCGGCCGCTTCCGCTCCCGTCGCCGCGCCAGTGATGATCATCACCAACCCGGCCCCGCCAGCCACAGTGACGCCCTCCGGCCCGGTTCCGATCATCGCGCCCGCCCTCCCCATTTCGATGACGAAAGAACAGCGGCTGCAGGCGCTGCTTGCGAAATACAAGGCCGACCAGATCAATCCGGAGGAATACCACAAGCAACGCGCCGCGATTCTGGCCGAGCCGTGAAGCAAGCTCATTTTCCCGCGCCCGCCGGACGATCCGTTCCGGCGGGTTTTTCATTCCCCAAACTTGAACTTTGCCCGTTGAACCCTAAACTGAATCTTTATGCACGATTTTCGCTACGTCGGTAACAAACTGTTCTGTGAAGGTGTCGCCATTGAAAGCCTCGCCAAAAAATTCGGCACGCCGCTGTTCGTCTATTCGCAGCGCACGCTGACCAACCATTTCTCCAAACTGGACCAGGAACTCGCGCCGCTCGACCACCTCGTCTGCTACGCGATGAAGTCGAACTCGAACCTCGCCGTATTGCGCACGCTGGCCGATCTCGGCGGCGGCTTCGACATCGTCAGCAGCGGGGAACTGCAGCGCGTCATCGCGGCGGGCGGCGACCCGCGCAAATGCGTCTTTGCCGGCGTGGGCAAGACTGAGGCGGAGATTGAATTCGCGCTGCGCAAAGGCATTTATTGTTTCAACGTCGAGAGCGAGCCGGAATTACAACGGATCAACAAAGTTGCCGCACGGCTGAAAAAAATCGCGCCCGTCGCCGTGCGCGTGAATCCCGGCGTGGACGCCAAGACCCACGCGAAGATCACCACCGGCACCTACGAAAACAAGTTCGGCATCGCGTTCGAAAACATCGAAGGCGTCTATGCCCGCGCCAGCAAATTGAAAAACCTGCGGCTGCGCGGCGTGCAGATGCACATCGGCTCGCAACTCACCACCGTGGCGCCGTTTGAACAGGCGATTCGCAAAGTGCTGCCGCTCGTGATCAAGCTGAAGGCAAAATATGATCTGGAGTTTTTCAGCATCGGCGGCGGCCTGGGCATCGTTTATCAGCCGGCACTGGCGAGCGGCACGGCGGAATGGTGGAATTCCGCCGCCGCAAAAAATGTGCTGACCCCGGCCAAATACGCCGCGCGCCTTGTGCCCTTGCTCAAGCCGCTCGGCCTGAAAATCCTGCTCGAACCCGGACGCTTCATCTCCGGCAACGCGGGCATCCTCGTCACGCGCATCGAATACGTGAAGCGCACCGGCAAAAAGAATTTCCTCATCGTGGATGCGGCGATGAATGATTTGATCCGGCCGGCATTCTACGATGCGTATCACGAAATCGTGCCGCTCACGAAAAAGGGCGGCGCGCCGATTTCGTCCGATGTCGTCGGGCCGATCTGCGAATCCGGCGATTATTTCTGCCAAGACCGTCCGCTGCCGAAACTCGGCGAAGGCGACACCCTCGCGTTGCTGAGCGCGGGCGCCTATGGCTCGGTCATGGGCTCCAACTACAACGCGCGTCCGCTGCCGACCGAGGTTCTGGTGAACGGCAAAACGTTCGCCGCCGTGCGCGAGCGTCAGGCCGTGGCCAAAATCTGGACGGATGAAAAAATTGCGCCGTGGCAGAGGCAGGTTTCATGAATCTTTAAAAACTCCCGGAATGATTCTCAAATGGCCTTTGCGCCATCTCACAGAATGGGGAGCGATGCCCCGCACAACAGATCCAACGGTGAGGTGTGTGGAGATTATAGGCAGTTGATGTCGTTCCTTTCACCATTTACGCCTTCAGCGACGCGCGAGCTTTGGTGACGGCCGCCCGGGTGGCTGGTCACCTTATATGGTTGACAAATTATGGGACAACTCCTGTCATAGTGTCAAAGTATGAGACAGTTTATTAAATAAAATACCGGTCTTGATGACTATAAGAGTCCAAATTGGTGGCTTGCTTATTGCTTTACCTTTTCAACATGTTTCACCAGAACATCAAAATCCCGCCGAAAGACCGGCGATGCGACCAGGCCTTCACGCTGATAGAAGTGATGGTTGCCTTGGTCATTATCGGCATCATGTTCACTGCCATCTACAAGGGCATTATCCAGTCGTTTGCCGTCACCAAGTCCACGCAGGAAAGCCTGCGCGCCACCCAGATACTGCAGGACAAGACGGAAACCATCCACCTCTATACCTGGGATCAAATTAAAATCGCCGGTTTCGTCCCGACAACCTTCACCAACTGGTTTGATCCGGCAGGCGGGACCAACCAAGGCACCATGTTCACCGGCACACTGATCATCACCAACGCGCCCCTCGCAGAAAATCCGGGTTACAAGGATCAGCTGAAGCTCGTCACCGTCAACGTTTCCTGGACCTCGGGCACGCGCACCTGCCAGCAGCAAATGACAACTTTGATCTCACATTATGGCATGCAAAATTACATCTATAACTAGACCCGCCGGTTGCCGGGGAATGACTTTCATCGAGATGATGGTCGCCGTCGGGCTCGGGACGCTCCTCAGTGCGGCGTCAATCTACACGCTCATGTTTACCATGCGGAGTTATCAGGTGTTGACGAATTATCAGGGTATGAACAAGGCTAGCCGCACGGCGCTTGACGTCCTCTCTGCCGATGTCCGGCAGGCGAACGGCTGCAGCACCAATGCCACCTATTCCGCCAGCAGCGTGACCCTGACCGGCGTCAATGTCCTCAACCTGGCGCCCTACACGATCCGCTACAATTATGACGCCAACGCGACCACGTTGACGCGAACCTATACCGAAAGCACCAATGCGAACGTCCGGGTGCTGCTCACCAACTTGACTTCGTTTGCCTTTTCCTACTATCAGCGGAACGCGATCACTGACTCCTACGAGTTTTTCACCAACTCGTTGACCGCCGACGTTTGCAAGGTGATTCAGGTGGACTGGAACAGTTCGCGGAGCATTTTGGGGACCGAAACCAACATTCAAAGCGGCCAATCGGCCCGGATTGTCATTCGCAAAGGGTAATATTATGAACGTTAAAAATAAAGTTGATCTGCAAAACGGCAGCGCCCTCTTGCTGGCTTTGTTCCTCCTGGTGGCGACGAGCATGATGGTGGGCACCTATCTTTACCTGGTCGGCACCGAAAGCAAGATTGCCCAGCGGTCGCTGGACTGGAATGCTGCCATCCCGGCGGCGGAGGCAGGTGTGGAAGAGGCGCTGACCGCACTTTATTATTACAACGGCACCAACTCGATCACCTCAAACTACTGGACTCAGGGCGGTGACGGACTGTATCGCAAAAGCCGAACGCTGCCGGACGGCAGCAAATACTGCACAGCCATCCTGCTGTCCTCCATGAACCCGATCATCTGGTCCACCGGTTATGTGGCGGCCCCGTTTGGCACTAATGATTACATCCGACGGCTGGTCAAGGTCACGGCGATGAAGCCTGTCGCCAATCCCGACGGCCCTCATTCAAAGGGCCCGATTAATATGACCGGCGGCTCCATTATCGACAGTTATGATTCGGCCCTTGGACCTTATGGCACCAACAACCATGGGTCCCAGGTCGTGGTCTCGTCTAATGCCAAAACCACCGGTGCCATCAGTATGAGCGGCGGCTCCACCCATATCTACGGTGTTGCAGCCACCGGAGCCGGCGGCACAGTGAGCGCCACTGGCGGCGCCTCCGTCGTGGGTTCCACCCGCAACGACGCGGCTATCCAGATCGACGATATTGTGCCGCCGGTGTTGAGCAGCCCTAGCTCCACCCTGCCTGCGGGCAAAGTCAATGGCACGAATTACAATTTCGTCGCCGGCACGGGAAATTACCAGGTTAGCACCTTGAATATCGGCAGTGGCAAGATGGTGGTCAACGGCGACGCGGTCATTTACATCACTTACACGGGAAACAACGCCTTCGTCATCAGTGGCAGTGGCTCCCTTTATATCACGCCGGGATCCAGCCTCACGCTTTACTCCGCCGGCCAGATGGTTATTTCCGGCGGTGGCATCGCCAATGGCAACAAGGACGCCAGCAAACTCCTCGTTAATGGATTGCCGACCTGCACGCAAATAACCTACAGCGGCTCGGCGGATTTTTACGGCATATTGAACGCGCCGGAGGCGGCTTTCACATTGTCCAGCTCCACTGCGGCGTCATACGGCACATTCACGGTCAACACGGCGACCATTCAGGGCGGTGGCGGGATGCATTATGACGTCAATCTGGGCGGAAGCCATTTCTTCGTCGTCCAAAGCTGGAATGAATTGCCGGCGAATTGAAAGCAGGGACCCGTTCCCCCCATTGTAGTCAACTCACCGATTTTGTCCGTCGCGCGTTAATGCCTTCTCACGCATCGAAAGCCAATGCCGCCGGCGGCGGAGTGGGGGTCGAAGTCGTTTTCGCGAGAGGCGCAGCGCGCAAGATTGGCGGCGTCGTTCCAAACGCCACCGCGCACCACCCGGAGTCCATACGTGCTTGCGGCCGGGCCGCGGGGATCGGTTCCACCCGCATACGGGCAGCCTTCCAAAGCCAGGTTGTCATCATACCAGTCCCAGCACCACTCTTCGACATTCCCGGCCAGGTCGTATATCCCATAACCATTCGCTGCAAACGACCCCACCGGGCTAGTGTTGTTGAATGCCGGATTATAACCGCTCACCGGAGCGTAATCATAGAGATAGCTGGCCGTGCCAGCAGACCACAGGCTGTAGTAATTGGCATGGCTCCAATCAATCGTGTTGCCCCACGGAAAACGTAGCCCGCTCAAGCCGCCCCGCGCCGCCTTCTCCCATTCCGCTTCCGTCGGCAGACGATAGCCGTTGTTGGTCCAGTTCGCATAAACCGCATCCACCTCGCCATTGGTATAGACCTGGGTCAAGCCCGCATCCGTGTAATATACCGGGGTCAGTCCCGCCTGCGTTGACCGCGCATTGCTCCACTTCACCACATCATACCAATTCACCGTCTGCACCGGATGATTCACTGCCGTGCCCGCACCGGCATTGTCGAAGCCATAGCCGTGGCTCATGGCGTAGGCATAGACCGTCTGCCATTGACTGCGGCTGACCAGATTCACGTCCATGTAAAATGCCGACACCGTCACGTTCGTGGGAACGGCGTCATATTCGCCATCCAGCGTGTCCCCGATCCCGAACACGCCCGCCGGAACCAGCATCATCCCGGCTGGCGGGTTGAAGTCGAACAGCCGATTGGTGTTCACACGGGTGGTGACGTCAAGCTGGAGATAGTCCACCCAATTGGTTCCACCGGGCAGGGAGGTGACGGTCTGGATGGTGTATTGTTGGTCGGTGAGTGCATTGCTCCAGACCAGCGTGCCATCCGGCCGGAACGCGGTGATTTTCGTGGCCGCCGGACCCGAGACCCGTAAAAACCGTTGGCCCTGGGCGTCAGCCGGATGAACGCCAGCCAGCCCTGCCAGCACAGCAATAAAAAAGCATCGCATGGTTCTCATAAATAATTCAGGGTGCAACCGGATGAATGAAGACCGCTTTCTTCAGGCAGCATTTTTGCACGCAATTCAAAACATATTCAATATAAAAGATTTCCGGCGCAGCAGAAGCCGTCGTCGTCGGACATAATCCGGCTGGAATGATTGAAACAACCGCACCGGCGTCAAAACTTTCCTTCCGCCAAAGAGCTTCAGCAAATAGCGCCCTGACTTCGGGGTGAAGCCGCCTCATCGGGAAGCCGGCCATCCAACGATTTCGCCGCAGGTTTTAAACCTTGAACCATGGAATGATCAATCGAAGCAAGCGGTCGTGATTTCACATCCTGTTGTCGCTGGTTTGCTGGACACGCGAAAACCCCGTCAGAATTCCCCCCTGGCCTGGGATTTAGAACCATGACAAGCCCGGGATTGATCGCAAGCAATGACCGGATCGGTTTAAGACCGATCGCTACTGTTACTTGCCCATCTGCCCGCGGGTGACGCCGAGCTGGTTGAACAATTTCAGCTCGCGCCATAATTGTGTTCCATCAATTTCCCCGCGCAGCAGCTGGCGGTATTTGGCGATGGTGCGCTCGACCGTTTCCGGGGCTTCATCAAGAAACTCCACGCGGAAATGCCGCACGCCGAGCTCGATCATCTTCGCGACATATTCCGCTCCGGTCTGCGTCTGGGAGTTGAACACCGTGTTGCGGCAGCCCGCGTCCGCCTTGAGCGTGTGCTCCGCGCCGACGCGGTCGCGCAGCTTGACGACGTGCGTGTCGCAGGGCCGGCCGCAGTTTGTGTAGTCCGTGCCGGTGGAAAGAAATGCGCAAAACACACAGTGCTCCATGTGAAACATCGGCATGTGCTGATGGATCGTGACCTCGAACCATTCCGGTGGCGCGGCCTGCAGCAGGGCTTCGAGCTGCGAAAAATTCAAGTCGTAAGAAGGCGTGAGTTGCTCCAGGCCGAATTTGTTTTTGAAATAATCCGCCGCCAGCCGGTTGGCCACGTTGAGCGAATAATCCCCGCGCTTCCGGCAATCGGCAAAAAACTTCAGGTGATCGTAATTGCGGATGAGGTAACCGTCGGCGTTGCAGGAGCGAACCTGTTTCAAAACCCAGTCTTCGCCCATCTTGAAGATCCGCGGCGGGGCAACCCAAATGCTGGGTTGAGAGTTCGGAGTTGAGGGTTGAGTGGCGGAACAGCCGTAGGCGGTGTGGAAAATCGTGACCGCCTCGCGATATTTTTTCGGGTCTTCAAACTCGCAATACACCGTGCGCACGCCGCATTTCAACGCGGCTTCGAGCTGCGGCAGGCTGCGGACGAGGACGATCAATGAAGGGTCTGGCGTCTGGGGTCTGGGGTCCGGGAGAGTTGTGCGCTTGTCGAGGCCCAGATCCAAGACCCCGGATGCCAGATCCCATCTTTTCGGTTGGGCGCGGAGCGTTTCCAGTCCCGCGGCAACTTCGCGGCGCAGGCGGTTTAGTTCGCTCATGGGCAGCATCACTTCGCCAGACAAATTATTTTTCAACTCCCCGAGATTAAACGGCGTTCCGCCGAGGCGGCCGAGTTGTTCGCGCAAGCGCTCGGTCGTGAGCGGCTGTTTTTCCGCTTTACTCAGCGGCATGGCGGAATCCAGCTGGACGACATGCCCCTCTTCGTCGCGCGCGATCGCGGTGAGCGGCTTTCCCACGAGGCCGTGAACTTCCATCGCAATCGGCCGTTGAAAGCGTGGTGTGTCACCGGCAAAACTCTGGCGCAAACGCTTGTCGAGTTCGGGATCGTTCGTCTTCCACAATTTGTCGCCCACGTGGACACGGTTGAAATCAATGTTGCCGTAGCCGAATTCCAAAACCGATTCTTCGGTGCGCGTCGTTTTGTTCTGGAAATTCTTGATGCCGTAAATGCGCCCGCCCTCCTCTTTTTCATCCGGCCGGCCGGCGTCGAACACGACGCCGTCGCCGAGCTTGAGCGGGGCCTGCAAATGCAGGGTGACTTTTTCGTTTTGGACACGCGCAACCTCGCCGAGGAACACCCCGCGCTTTTTGCCGAAACGCGCATGGACGAGCTGCTGGTTGTTGACGCCGCCGAACCAGCCGGTGTAGAGGCCGCGCGAGAACGACATCTCCATGTCGTAGCGGCTTTCGGCAGAAAGCCGCAAACTTTCAGCCGTATCACCGGCGTTCTCCCGAACGCCGCTACGCGAAAGTTTGTCCAGTGCCTGCCGATAAACCTTCGTAATGCCGGCGACATATTCCGGCGCTTTGAGCCGGCCTTCGATCTTCAGCGAAGTGACGCCAACGCGCACAAGTTCCGGCAGCACTTCCAGCCCGGCCAGATCCTGCGGACTCAGCAAATAGCGCTTGTCGCCGAGTGGAACTTGTTTGCCGTCGGAAATCAAATCGTAGGGCATGCGGCACGCCTGCGCGCATTCGCCGCGGTTGGCCGAGCGTCCGCCGAGCGATTCGCTCGTCAGGCATTGGCCGGAATAGGCCACACACAAGGCGCCGTGGACGAAAACCTCCAGGGGCAGTTGAGAGTTGAGAGTTGAAAGTTGAGAGTCGGCGACGGTCGGCGCGGCCTGGATTTTCTCGATCTCCTTGATGGAACATTCCCGCGCCAGCACGGCGAGATTGCAGCCGAGTTCGCGGGCGAATTCCACGCCCGCCGCGCTCGTGACGGTCATCTGCGTCGAGGCATGGATCGGAAAATCCGGCGAGAGCTGGCGGATGAGCCGGCAAATGCCCACGTCCTGCACGATGGCCGCGTCCACGCCGGCGGCGATGATGGCGCGCAGATAATTTTTCGCATCGGCCAGCTCGTTCTGGAACACCAGCGTGTTGAAGGTGACGTAGCCTTTGACGCCGCGCCGGTGCAGGAACTCCATCAACTTCGGCAGATCAGCCTCGGTGAAATTGTGCGCGCGCATCCGCGCGTTGAATTTATCGAGGCCGAAGTAGATCGCGTCCGCGCCGTTTTCGACGGCGGCCTTGGCGCATTCCCAGTCGCCGGCGGGCGCGAGCAGTTCGGGCAGACGGATGGCGCTGTGCGCGTTTGAACCGCCTTCGCTGATTGGAATGGGAGTTGAGGCAATCATTTATTCTGGTTTGCGCATGGCAAGGTAAGCCGAGACGCGGCCGATGGCCATGCCGGAGGCCAGCCCGGCAAGATGCGCCATGTTGGCGACCGGGCCGACGAAGCCCGTGAAACACACGACCAGCCAGATCAGCAGGATGGTGATGCTTTGCCGATCGATACTGAGGCCGGAAGCGTGGTCGTGTTTCCCCCGCATCCAGACATAGCCCGCCAAGGCATACACAACTCCGGACATCCCGCCAAAATGTGGACCACCTGCGAGATATTGCGCCACGTTGGAGAAAACCCCGGTCACGACCACGAGCAGCAGCAGATGCAACGAGCTTTGCCTCGCTTCAATCATGCATCCCAGTTGATAAAGCCACATCATGTTGAATAAGAAATGCAGCACTCCGCCATGGATGAATATCGGGGTCAACAATCGCCAGAACTCGCCATGCTGGAAAACGTCCGGCAAAAAACCAGAAAGGCTTTGCCCTGGTTCATCGATATAAAGGTGCTGAAGGAATTTTTCGTTTTTACCCCAGCCAGAATAGAACATGACCACCACGCAGATGCCGATCAGCGCGTAAGTCAAAATCCCCACGCCATGACCGCCGAATTTCACGAACAGGGATTTGCGCGTGCGGACACGCCGCTGGTATTCCGCCTTTTCCTTGGCTTCGATTTTGCGGGTCTTGGCGGCAAGCGTGGCCGCATCTCGAAATTCCGCGCTGTTGGAATCGGCCCGGAATTTCTCCAGCCACGCCTGAGCCGCGGCAAGCTGATCATCGTCAATGATCCAGATCATGGATGAACCATTCGCCTCGGCTTCAATTTCATTCGGGATGCCCTTGGCGACCAGAAAATCGCCAAACGCGTTGCCCTGCTTCTCATCCGGCAGATGACCGATGTGCCTCATGGATTGAAACGTGTTCGGTGCGCACCGGCGGCCGCTCGCCGCCCGCAATTCTGAGCGGACAACGGTAACGCACCGGCAGTGACCTCGGTTGGCATGGTTGAAATCATCCAGTGCCCAGCATAACCGGAAAATCCGCCAAACAAAATGCTTTCTCGACGGTCGGGCTGATGGTGGCAGGGTTGGCGGAGCGCGGACGGTCTCCGTCCGCAGCGCGTCCAACCGCCAGAGACCTGCGTTGGTTTTCAAAGTCTTCCTCGTTGCCAGCCGCTGCGAACCGGGACGGTTCGCGCTCCAACGGCTTCAAATCATAACGTCACCAAGCCGGGAGAACATTTGCAATCGCCTGCCCACGCGCTAACTTGGACACACTTATGGCGCAAAAAATTGGCTTCGTTGGAGTCGGACGCATGGGTGCGAACATGGCGCGGCGTCTCAAAGAATGCGGATTTGAAATCCCGGCGGTGTATGACGTCAACGCGTCCGCTGCGCAAGCCCTTGCCCAGGAATTGGGCGCAACGGCCACCGACGATTTGCGCCAGGTCACCAAACTGTCCGAGGTCATCATCACCGTCGTCACCGATGACCAGGCGATGAAGAAGATTTTCACCGGCGGCCTGTTGAGTCGTGCCAAGGGGAAATTGTTCATCAATTGCGCCACGGTCACGCCGGACATCCATGTCTGGATCGAGGCGAAGGCGGAAAAGGCGGGCGCGCAGTCGCTCGAAGCGTGCATGGCCTCCAGCATCACCCAAGCGCGGCAGGGTTCGCTCTACTTGATGTGCGGTGGCAAACCGGAGGTTTTTGAGCGCGCCCGGCCGGTTTTGGAAAAATTAAGTTCATCCGCGCGTCACATCGGTTCCGCCGGCAAAGCCGCGCAATTGAAGGCGCTCGTGAACATGGTGATGAACATCAACACCGCCGGATTGGCGGAAGGTCTGGGGCTGGCCGATGCGCTCGGTCTGGATCTGACCCTGGTGCGGGAAGTTTTTTCCCAGACTGGCGCCGGCTCGAACGTGTTGCGGACGGACGGTGAGGACATGCAGAACCGCGAGCATTCCTGCTTTTTTTCCGCCGCGCATGCCGCGAAGGATTCGGGCATCGCGCTGAAACTGGCCAAGGCACAGAAGCTCAGCCTGCCGCTGGCGGTGGCGACGAAGAAACAATTCGACCGCATGATGACCGCGGGGTTGGGCGAACTGGACAAATCCGGCGTCGCCGAACTGACTTTCAAAGGCCGGCACCAAAATAAATCTGACTAAATCCCCGTGTTCCAAGTTGGCAATTGTCCGCCCGGAGGCTAGAATGAGCACGTGAACAGTGAATTTTCCACCGCCGCCTACTGGGAGCGCGACTTTGATGAGCAGGGCCTGCGTGAGTGGGCGGAGAACTTGCGCGCGCAACTCGGGGCGCATCCGATTTCGCTTGGCCTCGTGTTCATGTCCCCCAGGTTTTTCCCGAACGCCCAGGCCACGCTGGAGATTCTGCGCGTTCATGCGCGGATTCCCTTGCTGGCCGGCTGTTCCAGCGCCAGCCTGGTGGCCGGGTCGCACGAATTTGAAAATGCCACGGGCATTGTGCTCGCGTTGTATTCGCTGCCCGGGGCGGAGTTGAAAGGCTTTCGATTCACGCAGGCGCAAGTCGAGGAGGCGGACGACGCATCGTATTGGCCTTTGGAATCCGGCGTGGACCCAAAGCGCACCAACGGCTGGCTGGCCTTTATCGATCCGTTTCATCTGGACGCGGAAAACTGGATGCGCTCGTGGAACACGGCCTTCGCGCCGTTGCCCACGTTTGGCGGCCTTTCCAGCGGGATCTACTCGGAGCAGAGCACGCAGGTTTATTTGAATGGCGATGTGTTTGAAGACGGCGGCGTGGCGATTTCCGTGGGCGGCGACGTGAAATTGTCCGGGGTGATCTCGCAAGGCTGCACACCGATCGGCGAAACGTGGACGCTCACGCGCGTCGAACAAAATCTCATCCATCAGATCGCGAACCGCCCCGCCTACGCCGTGCTGGCGGAAACGGTGCAACAGCTTTCGCCGGCCGACCAGCAGAAGGCGCGCGGCAATCTGTTCATCGGCCTGGTGGTCAACGAATATCTGGAGGATTTCCATCGTGGCGATTTCCTGGTGCGCAATCTGATCGGCGGCGATCCGAATTCCGGCGTGCTGGCCGTGGCGGCCTTGCCGCGCGCGGGGCAGACCATCCAGTTCCACCGGCGCGACGCCGTGGCGGCCAACGAGGACATGGGCGAACTGCTCGAACACGAGAAGGATAAACTTGATGGGGCCACGATCTATGGCGGCTGCCTTTGCTGCTGCAACGGACGCGGGAAAAGCCTTTTCGGCGAGGCGAACCACGATGCCGCACTGGTGCAAAAGGAACTGGGTCCGCTTAGTCTGGCCGGGTTTTACGGCAACGGCGAGATCGGCCCGGTCGGCGAAAAGAACTATTTGCACGGCTTCACGGCGTCGCTGGCCCTATTCGTAAAAAAGTAAGGCGCCCCCCCCTTGGCTCAGAATCGTTATTGCATTTACCCGTTGGCGCGTCATGCTTCTGTAAGAATGTCAGAGGAACAACAGCCGGAATCAAACAGCCCTGCACCTGCAAAAGGATTGCCCCTCCGTCGTCGTCGCGGACACCGCGGCGGTCGCGGTCGCAGTCGTGCTCCGCGTCCACCCGTCAAAGGTGGAGCCGCGGAAACTGCAGCTGTCGCCGAAACGTCCACGCCAGTGGAATCAGCTTTGCCGGTGGAATCCACCGCGCCGCCAATCCAGCCGCCCGTGGAAGCTCCGATTAGATTGTCCGAACATCCGGTGCGTCCGCTGCCATCTCGCCCGTTACCGCCGCGCCCAAGGCCTGAGCCGGTGGTTCACGCGCCGCAGGTGCCCCGCACGGACGGTTCCGCCATCAGCCAGGCCGTCAATGAGGTGATGCTGATCGTTGAATCACTGCGCGACACGTTGGAACACATGGAGGAAGTTTTGGAGCTGGTCGAACTTGCCGAACGCCAGAAGCTCACGGACGAACGCGAGATCGAATCCCTGCTCCGCGCCTTGCGCCAGTTTCAATCCCGCGGCGATCGTCCAGATCGTCCCGAACGCCAGGAACGTCAGGACCGGGGTGATCGCGACCGGCGCGACCAGCCACAACCGCGCCACAACCGCCCCGATCGTCCCGATCGCCAAGACCAGCCGCAACCGCGCCACAACCGCCCCCAACGTCCCGAACCCCAGGCTCGCCGCGAACGGCCGGAACCGCAGCGTTCGGAAGCGCCATCGTCCGATTCCCAGCCCGACGAAACTCACGAGCATCACGAAGCACCGGAACGTTTGGACCGGCCGGAACAATCCGAACATGCGGAAGGACCGGAAACGCGGCCGCTGGATTGATTGGCCCAGATCCGCTCCAAGATGCCGGTTTTCAAAATGCGGAGTGTGGCCGTCCCCGGCCACAGCGACTCTCACCGGCAAGAAAGGCTTCCGCAGTTTCCAAACAAAGCGGTCTGCGGAACTTGCTGCGCCCGGGGACGGACGCGCTCCGACAACAGCTAGTGAAAGCGGATGTTTGGTTGACGACGCCCATAAGTTTTGTTCACTTATCGCCACTCATGAATCAACCTTGCCGTTTCTCCGTGTCTCTTTTTTTGGTCGTGCTGACTTTGGGAGTCATCCTCGGGACAGAAACTCTCCCGGCGCGCGCTGCGGACGTCGCTTCATTGGAACAACGCCTCGACCACCTCGAAAAGTTGGCGGCGAGCAGCCAGTCTCCAGTCATCAATTCCGGGGATAATGCGTGGTTGCTCGCGAGTTCGGCGCTGGTGCTGATGATGACCGCGCCGGGTCTGATTCTTTTTTACGGCGGACTGGTGCGGAGCAAAAATGTGCTCGCCACCATGATGCACAGCCTCATCCTCATGGCGCTGGTTTCCGTGTTGTGGATGCTTTTTGGCTATAGCATGGCGTTCGCGGAAGGCAACGCGTTCGTCGGCAACCCGCTCACTTATTTCATGCTGAAGGGCGTGGGTGGCGCGCCGAATCCCGATTATGCCGGCACGGTGCCGCAACAGTCCTTCATGCTGTTCCAGATGATGTTTGCCATCATCACGCCCGCGCTGATCAGCGGCGCGGTGGCGGAACGGATCAAATTCAAGGCCTATGTGCTGTTTGTGGTGCTCTGGGTGACGGTCGTTTATTTCCCGTTATGCCACATGATCTGGGGCAAGGGCGGCTATTTCAACTGGGCGGGCGGAGGCAGAATCCCGGTCCTGGATTTCGCCGGCGGCACGGTGGTTCACATCAGCTCCGGCGTCTCGGCGCTCGTGTGCGCCATCATGCTGGGCAAACGCGCGGGCTATCCGCAGGAGGCGATGATTCCACACAACGTGGTGCTCTCGCTCATCGGCACGGGCTTGTTGTGGGTGGGCTGGTTCGGTTTCAACGCCGGCAGCGCGCTCAATGCCGGAGCGCTCGCGACAAGCGCCTTTGCGGCCACGCATTTTTCCGCCGCCGCCGCCGCCCTGAGCTGGGCCATGGTGGAATGGTGGCACAAAGGCCGCCCCAGCGTGCTGGGTGCGGCATCCGGCATGGTCGCAGGGCTGGCCACCATCACCCCCGCATCGGGATTTGTCACGGTGCCATCGGCGTTTTGCATCGGACTGGTCGCCGGGGTGGCCTGTTATTTTGCCGTAACCGAACTGAAAGCCCATTTTGCCTACGACGATTCGCTCGACGTGTTTGGCGTGCATGGCGTCGGTAGCATCATCGGCATGCTGATGCTCGGTTGTCTGGCCAGCGCGAGCGTCAATCCCGCCATTGCCTCGACGTTCCAAGTCAACGGTGCAGCAGTGTCGCTTGCGGGCAGCCTGGGCCAACTCGGCAACCAGGTCATCGGCGTGCTGTTCACGGCGGTCTTTGCCGGCGGCATCACCTTTGTCCTGCTCAAAATCGTGGATGCAGTGATCGGCCTGCGCGTGGATATCGAAGACGAAAGCGTCGGACTGGATCTCACGCAACACGGCGAACGCGCCTACTCTGAATAGTCAACCGGGAACCATTTATGAAAAAAATTGAAGCCATCATCAAGCCGTTCAAGCTGAGCGAAGTCAAAACCGCCTTGAACGATATCGGCATCCAAGGCATGACCGTCACCGAAGTGAAAGGCTTTGGCCGCCAGAAAGGGCATACGGAAATTTATCGCGGCAGCGAATACACGGTGGATTTTCTGCCCAAGATCAAAATCGAAACCGTGCTGCCCGATCATCTGGCCGACCAGGCGATCCAAGTGATCATCAAAGCCGCCAAGACCGGCAAGATTGGCGATGGCAAGGTCTTCGTCTGGCCGGTCACCGAAGCCTATCGCATTCGCACCGACGAGCGCGATGACAACGCGGTGTAGGCGGACTATTTCAACAGGGCTTTCACTTTGGCGGGATCGCCGGTGGGCGGCTGGCACGCATTACCGGTGCAGAGATAAACCATCGGGCCATCCTTCGTCGGCAAGGTTCTGGCAAATTCTTCCACGGCGCCGATATTGCCCAGGACAACCTTGTCCGGCTGATAAACCGAGTGCGCGGCTTGCAGCAGGGTTTTGAATTCCGGACCGTGAGGATCGCCGGCAATCACAACGCGAAGCGGTTCTTCCAGTTGAAAATCCACCGCCTGCAACAGGAACGCCAGCGCGGCCGGCTGGGTTTGGAGGCGGCGGGCGAACAGTCGCAGCGTCGCTTCGGCGGGCTTCTGGTAATCGTCGCGTCCGGTGATGGCGGCCAGTTTCAGCAAGGCCAGCGTGGCGACCGAATTACCTGAGGGCTCCGCACCGTCATAATCATCCTTCACGCGCAGGATCAGATGCTGCGTGTCGGCGGCGCTTTGCCAGAAACCGCCGTTGGCCGGATCGTAAAATTTCGCCAGCAGCGCCTCCGCAAGCTCATTTGCAAAGTCGAGATCCTTGGGATCCAGCGTGGCTTCATACAGCTCCAGCACGCCGGACAACAGACAGGCGTAATCTTCGAGCAGCTGCACCTGGTCGTGCTCGCCATCGCGCCAGCGGTGGAACAGTGTTTTACTGTTTGCATCCCAAAGTTTCGTCCGGATGAATGCGAGATTCTTCGCCGCTGCCGCGCGGTATTTCCCGTCATTCAAAACCACGGAGGCCCGTGCGAAGGCACCCAGCATCAGGCCGTTCCAGGAAGTGAGAATCTTGTCGTCCAGATGCGGGCGGATGCGATGGGCCCGCGCCTCAAGCATTTTCGCTTTTGCGGAGGCGAGCAATGGCTGGTCTTCCGCCGGCACGTTCGGCTCCACGATGCTCAACACGTTCAGCCCGGCCAGCGGCTGCGGATGGCTGTGATCCACGAAGTTGCCTGCCGCCGTGATGCCAAAATATTTGGCGGCCACGTTGAATTCCTCGGGCGTGAGCAGCTTGGAAAGGTCGGCCTTCGTCCAACAATAAAATTTTCCCTCCTGACCTTCGCTGTCGGCGTCCTCGGCGGAATAAAACCCGCCCCCGGGATGCGTCATGTCGCGCAGGACATAATCCAAAATGTCGCGTGCGGTGCCGGCCGGCTGCTCGTCACCGCTGATGAGATATGCATCGAGATAAAGCTGCGCGAGCTGCGCGTTGTCGTAGAGCATCTTCTCGAAATGCGGCACCAGCCATTCGGCATCCACGGAGTAGCGCGCGAAACCGCCACCAAGCTGGTCATGGATGCCGCCGGCCGCCATCGTGTCGCAGGTTTTCAACACCATGCGCGTGGCCTCCTCATCGTGAAACCGCCCGGCGTAGCGCAGCAAAAATGAAGGAATGCTGGGCTGCGGAAATTTCGGCGCACCACCAAATCCACCGTGAACCGGGTCATAGGATTCTTTGAACATCACGCCGGCGCGTTGCAAGGTGTCCGCGGTCAGCACGATGTTCGTCGCCTCCCCCGTGCCCGCCGTCGCCGCTTCAAGACGCTCTTGAATATCCCCGGCGGAACTGAGGATGTCACCATGGCGTTCCTGCCAGAGCTGGTTGATTTGCTGGAGCAACTGGAGAAAACTCGGCCGGCCGTGGCGCTGTTCTGGCGGAAAATAGGTGCCGCCAAAAAACGGCTTCAGGTCGGGCGTGAGAAAGACATTCAGCGGCCAGCCCCCGCTGCCGGTCGTGGACTGCACAAAGGTCATGTAGATTTTGTCCACGTCGGGACGTTCCTCACGGTCCACTTTGATGCTGATGAAATGCCCGTTCAGAAATTTTGCGACGTTTTCATTTTCGAAACTTTCGCGCTCCATGACATGGCACCAGTGGCAGGTGGAGTAGCCGATGCTCAGGAAAATGGGCTTGTTTTCCGCGCGCGCCCGGGCGAATGCCTCGTCGCCCCACGGAAGCCAGTCCACGGGATTATGCGCGTGCTGAAGGAGATACGGCGATTTTTCCAACACGAGGCGGTTGGTATGGGCGAAGACAGGATTCGGGTTCACGGGCGTCATTGGCTTTGGTTGCTGTGGTTGCATTTCACACGCGTTCAGGAACAGAACGGCCGGCAACGCGAGGGCGAAGCGTGTGATTGGATTCACCAATGAACAATAGCCGCACCATCAGTCTGGCGCAAAGCAAACCGCTAGGCAGCCCGGGTTCGAACGCAACCATGGAATCCCGGGTGGCTTCGGCCCGGAATTTATCCCGTTTTATGTTTGAATTCATTTTTGACTGCCGAGGTCCATTACACTAACGTGGTAGCCTGAAATGGATTCTTGTTGGTCAAAACTGAACCGGTCGCTGCTCATGGTGGCAGCGAGTGCATTGGTTTTGTCCGCTGCCGCGCAAGATTCCGGCCAGGCCATCATCTTTTCCACGCCCAAATCTGACGACACGCAGGCGGTCACGCCTTCATTGGCGCCGCAAAATTCGGATTTGCCGACCTTGCCCGGCACGTTGCTGGCACCTATGCCGGCCTTTCCTTCCAGCTCCAGTCTGGACGGCGAACAGCCGCTCGCGCCGATGTATTCGTCCGGACAGCAGCGGCTGAAACAATCGCAGGAGGAGCGCCGGGACTGGACCATGATGACGCCGGAGGAAATTTTTGGGATCAAGTCCACGGACAAACTGCTGCAACCGCCGGAACGGGACGCGTTTGGCCGGGAAAAAAAGACGACGCCGATGGAGCGTTTTCTCGAACGGGAAAACCAGTCGCGGATTGGCCCCACCAACAGCTGGCGCAATGACCGGGCCAATTCACCCTGGAATCTTTCGCGCGATGAGGATAATGCCAGCCAGTTCGCCCGTCGCCCCGATGGCACGGCGGATCCGGCGCAAAACCTCAAACGCTTCCTGGACAGCCAGCAGAATCGAAATGTCGCGGGAAACCAAGACGGGAAAATTGACGACCAGGCGTTTGATGCTTTTACCACGAAAAAGGAGACCGAGGAAAAAATCGAACAGCTGGCCGCGATGCAGCGGTTCCGCCAGATGTTGCAGCCGGGTTCGGCGCCTTCGACGGAAAGCCGGTATTTTCCCGCACCCAAGCCGGTCGTGAATCCGAACTACACCGTGCCGGAGTTTGTGCCAAACCCGGCGGGCGCCTCGTTCACGCCCTTAAGCAGCAGCATCGGCCGGCCAACGGGATTGACCCCGTTGCCGGGAGCCTTCACGACCCACCCGCAGCCCGCGGTGATTCCCAGCTGGAAACCCCAGCCACCGCCGTGGGTTTCCCAGTCGGGGCCACCGACCGCGTTCCCGCAGCAGAAATTCTGAAGGCTTCAGTGCGCGGAGGTGATGACCAGAACCTGTTCCAAAGTCGAGACCCCTTCACGGGCGCGGTCCAGGCCGACCATCCGGAGGGTTTTCATTCCCTGACCGACCGCTATTTTGCCCATCTCGCGCGTGCTGGCGCGGGCGATGATCAGTTTGCGGATCTGGTCGCTGATGGTCATGGCCTCAATGATGGCCATGCGCCCGGCGTAGCCGGAAGTCTTGCAACGGTCACAACCGCGTCCGCGATAAAGTTGCACCCCGTTAAATGTGCCGGGTTCAATGGCCAGGTCGTTGAACATCTTGTCCGGGTAGGACACCGGCTCCTTGCAGTGCGAACAGATGCGGCGCATGAGCCGTTGCGCACAGGAAAGAATCACGGAGGAGGAAATCAAAAACGGCGCGATGCCCATGTCGTCCAGACGCGCAATGGCACCCGGCGCGTCGTTACAGTGCATGGTGCTCAACACTTGATGGCCGGTGAGCGCGGCTTCGATGGCGATTTCCGCCGTCTCGGTGTCGCGGATTTCCCCGATCATGATGATGTCCGGGTCCTGGCGGAGAATGGAGCGCAACGCGTTGGCAAAGGAAAGGCCGATTTCTTTTTTCGTAGGCACCTGGTTGATGCCGGGAATTTGAAACTCCACCGGGTCTTCCACCGTGATGATGTTGTAGACCGGGCTGTTCAGCTCGTTGAGGGCGGAATACAGCGTGGTGGTTTTGCCGGACCCGGTCGGGCCGGTCACGAGGATCAGGCCGTGCGGCGCGTCAATGGCGGTCTTGAAATTTCTAAGGGTCTCGCCATCGAGTCCCAGCTTGTCGATGCTCGCGGACAGGTTGGTCTTGTCGAGGACACGTAGCACGATCTTTTCGCCGTGAACCGTGGGCATCACCGAAACGCGCAGGTCGAAATCCTTGCCGCTGACCTTGACGCGCATGCGTCCGTCCTGGGGCAGGCGACGCTCGGCGATGTCCAGGTTGCTCATGATCTTGAAGCGCGAAGCCAGGGCGAGCTGCATCTGCTTGGGTGGCGGCGTGGCGTCCAGCAGCACGCCGTCAATGCGATAACGCAGGCGCATGGTTTTTTCGAACGGCTCGAGATGGATGTCGCTCGCCCGGTCTTTGATGGCCTGCATGATCATCAGGTTGGCCAGCTTGATGACCGGGGCTTCCTCGCTGGAGGCGGCCAGCTTGTCGATGCTTATGTCCTCGTCGGACTCCTTGACGCTCTGGAGCGAACCGGCTTCCTCTTCCGCCTCTTGCTGCTTTTTTGCGTCCTTGATGATGTCCTCCATCGAACCGCTCTTGGCGGCATCCAGCGCGCTGAGCCGGTCGGCAATGGCTTTTTCGGACGCAATGAGCGGGGCGATCTCCAGCCGGGTGAGGCGCCGGACGTCGTCAATGGCGAGGACATTGAGCGGGTCGGCCATGGCGAGGAACAATTTATTCTCCAGGCGCGAAATGGGGACGACCCGGTGGTTGTGCATCATGTCGCGCGTGACCAATTCCACCACCTCCGGCAAGATATAGATGCGGGCAAGATTCACCGGCGTGACATTCAGCACGCGACCCATGCAGACCGCCAGATCCTGCTCGCTGACGTAGGCTTTTTCGATGATGAGCTTGACCAGCCGCGCGCCCTGTTTTTTCTGCTGCTCCAGCAGCTCCTCAACTTGATTCACGCCCAGCAGGCCGTCCTCGACGAGGGCATCGGCAATGCGTTCTCCAAATGATTTTATTTTGGCCATGGGATTATCGGAACGCTTTGCGGAGATTGAGCTTCAGATCGGTGGGCGGCACCAGATACCACACCAGCCGGTGGGACGTGGTGGCCGCCAGTTCTTTCACCGCCTGCTGGTTGAACGGGTTTGCGGTCGCAACCAGGATCGCCTTGCTCATGCGGTCAAACGGCAGCACACACCAGCGGCGGCAGACTTCGGCCGAAAAACCGCGGGTCAGGTCGATGTCCACGTCGTATTTATCGAGCGGCAGATAGGCCATGCGCGATTTATCCGACAACAGCTTCAGAGATTTTTCCACCAGCATGACCCCCCGGTCGTGCAGGGTCTGGATGAATGGCTCAGCCGCTTCCGCCGGCGGCTCGGTCAGGTCGGCCGGCCGCCAGCAGGCGTCAAAGTCGCCCGCAGTGATGAGCCTGCTTTCGACGAAAATTTTGTAAAACATCTTGCGCCCATCCTCAACCTCGGTCGTCACCACCCGCGCTTTTTTCGCCGCCAGGTTCGCGTCCGGGGCCGGCGCCAGCGCCGCCGGTTCCGCGCCATCCGGCTGCGCCCCGGAGTTGTTCGCCTTGCTTTCGATCTCCAGGATTGCCGCCTGCACTTCCGTGTCGTCGGGACAGCGCTGTAAAACTGTCTCAAATTCCAGAATCGCCGAGGACAATTGCCCCGTCTGCATGTAAGCCTGCGCAATGCGCTTGGAGGTTTTGATGACATCCGGCTCGCGGCCCAGCTTGGAATAGGCCTCCTTGAGGATTTCAAGCGACTGGCAATCGTTCGGCTGTGATTGCACAATGACCTCAAACATCTCAATTGTCTGCTGCAATTGAGCCTCTTCGCCCGGATTTAATGCTGCTGCCACCATATATGTTGTCTCCGACCGTCCAAGAATTAGCAAGTTCGACGCCAAATTAGGACGTCCCTGTCCCCAAAGCAACCCAAAGAAAAACGCTTTTACGCTTTTCGCCCCGCCGCTTCTTGGCCAGACTTTTTCAGGTGGATCAACTCAAACCAGTCCAGACTCCGGCCACCGGCGAACGCCTCCTGCGCTTCGTCGGTGACAAAATTCTTTTTTCCATCCGCGCCGAAACCAAATTCGCCGCTCAAAAAAACTGGTCCGCCCGGCTGCGCACCAACCTCGGCCGCGCCGCCGCCCGCCGCCGGGAAATCATTTCCGCCCACGCCGGCCAGGCAGTGGTCGCCAATTCTTCGTGGCGTGACGTGCCCATGCAACCCACCACCGACGGCTGGGAAATCGAACTGCCGCTCGCTGAAGTCGGCTTCTTCAAGGCCAAGGCCTATCTGCTCGACGACAAAAACTGGCAGCACTGGCCCGAGGGTTCGGACGTGGGAATTTCCGTCCATCCCAATTTCGCGCGCACCGCCAACACGATTTACTGCGCCTTCACGCGATTGTTTGGCGCGACCAAAAATCTCGCCTCCACGACCGACGAAAAATTCGAGGCGCAACTTAAATCGCTCGAAGCCCTCGGCTACGCCACGCTGCCGCCGTCGGGAAAATTCCGCGACCTCGCGCGCCAGCTTCCGCACATCGTCCACCAGCTCGGCTGTCGCATCCTCCATCTGCTGCCGGTGCATCCGACGCCCACGACCTACGCGCGCTTCGGCCGTTTCGGCAGTCCGTATGCCGCGCTCGATTTGACCGCCGTGGATCCCGCGCTCGTCGAGTTCGACAAACGCACCACCGGCATTGACCAGTTTTGCGAGCTGACTTACGCCGCGCACTCGCTCGGCGCGCGCGTGTTCATTGACATCGTCATCAACCACACCGGCTGGGGTTCGACCTTGCAGGAGAATCATCCGGAATTTTTCCTGAGAAAGCCCGATGGCGAATTCGCCAGCCCCGGCGCGTGGGGAACGGTCTGGGAAGATCTGGTCGAGCTCGAACAATACGACGTCAATCTCTGGGATCTCATCGCGGACTCACTCATTGTTTGGTGCCAGCGCGGCGTCGATGGCTTTCGCTGTGATGCCGGCTACAAAATCCCCGTGCCGGCGTGGCAATACATTGTCGCCCGCGTGCAGGAGGAATTTCCCGAAACGATTTTCCTGCTCGAAGGGCTCGGCGGTTCCTGGGGAGCCACCGAAGAACTGCTCGCCGAGGGCGGGATGCACTGGGCCTACTCCGAGCTGTTCCAAAATTATTCCGGCAAAGACGTCGCCGGGTATCTCGCCTACGCCAGCCGGCAGAGCGAACACATCGGCGTTTACGTTCATTACAGTGAGACGCACGATAACAGCCGGCTTGCCTCGAAAAAGAGTGAAGAGCGCCCAGTGACAGGTGACAAGTCCGCCGCACTTCCTGCCACCGCTCACGCGTCACCTGTCACCCCGGTCGGCCGCACCTGGTCGCTGCTGCGTAACCGCCTCTGCGCGCTCACCAGTCCCAGCGGCGGCTTCGGTTTCACCTGCGGGGTGGAATGGCTGGCCACTGAAAAAATCCGCGTCCACGGCAATACCGGTTTGAACTGGGACAGCCCCGACAACATCATCCCGGAGCTTGCCCAGCTGAATCAGCTCATCTCCGACCATCCCGGCTTTTTCGACGGCGCGAAGCTGACGCGCTTGAGCGCGCCCGACTCGCCCGTCTATGCGCTGCTCCGTGAATCTGCGGAAGGCAAGGATTCCGTGTTCGTTCTCGTCAACCCGGAGGTCGAAAAAGTCAATTCAATCGCGCTGGCTTTGGCGGATTTCAAACTTCAAATCACCGATTTCAAATTTGATCTGCTGGGCCAGCCGGTGCCGGGAATGTCCGTCACTAAAAATTCCATCACCTTCACGCTAAAACCCGGCGCGGTGTATTGCCTTGCCCCCACGCCAAAGCCGTCCGGATTGAGCGGTGAAGGTTATCGTCACACCCGCGCCCGCGCCGCGTGGGCGATCCAGGCATTGGGCGCAATCATGCCCGCCGAGATTGCGGACGGCCTTGACTGGCAATGGCTGGCCGGAAAAGTCGCCTCATCACCGAAAAATGTTCTGGCCGCCGCCAGCGAATTTGCCGCCCGTGACGCCAAGACTCCGCTCGCCGATCTGCTGGTCGAAGTTGAAGCCGGAACAGTTTTCCCGCGCGTGGTCGAATGGACTCTGGTTGACACCCGCCGGATCACGCCCGTGCCGGCAGGTCACTGGCTGTTGCTCGAGGATTCCGCCCCGTTCCGCGCGACGCTTTCTGCCCAGACCCCGGACGCCAAACTCCAGACCCCAATCCATGTCCAATCCATCGCCGTCGGCGACCACCACGTCGCCAGCTTCGCACCGCGCGATTCGGCAGCGGAAACGGTATTGACTTTGGAACGCCACGCCACGACCTCGCAAAAGATTTCCGCGACCATCCGTTTTCTCGCGCCCGAACCTTCGTCCTCGTCCTCGTCCTCGTCCTCGTCCTCGTCCTCGTCCTCGTTCTCGTCCTCGGATCTGGGTCTGCTCACGAACGGCATCGGCGGCATGGCGCGCCTGTGTGTGGACCTGGGCCGCGTGAATTCCAAGTATGACTGTGCCCTGGGCGCGAACCTGAATCCGACCGTGCCGGTGGACCGCCACGTTTTCGTGAAGCGCCTCCGGGTCTGGGTGAATGCCGATGGATTTCTATCGGCGCTCGATTTCAAAAATCTCGCGTCATTTCAGGCCGGTTCACCCGCCGTGTGGAATTTTACGGCAAACGCCGGCGATGGGCGCACGGTGGAAATTGAAGCCCGCGCCGAAATGGTGGAAGGCCAGAACACCACGGTCTTCCAGTTCAGCCGGCCGACGGAAAACCTTGCGCAGGGCAAACAACTGCCCGCCGACGCCGACGTCCGCCTGACCGTGCGCGTGGATATCGAAGACCGGAATTTTCACAGCGAGACCAAACGCAACGGCGGCGCGGATTATCATTTTTCATCCAATTGCCATTCACTCCAGACGCCAGACGCCAAATCCCAGACCCCGTCCGGCTTCACTTTCACGCCGGCCCAAGACCGCCAGCTGCGTGTGTTTGCCGACGCCGGCGAATATCATTCGCAGCCGGAATGGTGCGAGAACATCCCGCATCCCGTCGAGCAGACGCGTGGCCAGACTAGCAGCGGCGACGCCTACAGTCCGGGCTGGTTTGAGATTCCCCTGGCGAAAGGTGCAAGCGCCAATCTGATTTTGACGGCGGAACTGGAGCGCCGATCTCCCGATCGGCGAGAAGAAAAGCCGGCACAACTCAAACCTGCCGAACAGGAGTTCGGCGTTCCGTTCGATGCGCAGCTCGAACACGCCGCAAAACAATTCGTGGTGCGCCGCGATGAAAGCAAGACCGTCATCGCCGGGTATCCGTGGTTTCTGGATTGGGGTCGCGACTCGCTCATCTGTGCGCGCGGACTCCTGGCCGCAGGCATGACCGACGAGGTGAAACAACTGCTGCTCACGTTCGCGAAATTTGAAAAGGACGGCACGTTGCCGAACACAATCCACGGCAACGACGTTTCCAACCGCGACACTTCCGACGCGCCGCTGTGGTTCGCCGTTGTGTGCGAGGACTTCTTTGAAATTCAAAATTTCTTCGACACGCCGGTTGACGGGAATAAACGCACCATCCGCGACGTGCTGGCCAGCATTGCGGAGAATTATTCCAAAGGCACGCCCAACGGCATCCGCATGGACGCCGATTCCGCGCTGATCTGGAGTCCCAGTCACTTTACCTGGATGGATACGAATTATCCCGCCGGCACGCCGCGCGAAGGTTATCCCGTGGAGATTCAGGTCTTGTGGATCCGCCTGCTCCGGCTGCTGGAGAAAATCAGCGGCCAGTCGGAACAAACGAAATGGCGCGAGCGGGCTGACCATGCAACCGCGTCGTTTGAAAAATTATTCTGGCTCGAAGACAAAGGCTGGTTCGCCGATGTGCTGATGGGCGGGCCGCGTGTCATCGCCCGCGATGCCAAGCCCAGCGACGCGCTGCGGAGCAATTGCCTGTTCGCCGTCAGCCTCGGCCTTGTCACCGGCGAACGCGCCAAACGCTGCGTCGAAGCGGCGCAAAAGTATCTCGTCGTGCCCGGTGCGCTCCGTTCGCTCGCCCCGCTGCCGGTTTCCGCTCCGCTGCCGATCTACAGCAACACCGCATTTTTGCTCAATAATCCCGCCGAACCCTACTGGCCGCGTTACGAAGGTGACGAGGACACGCGCCGCAAGCCCGCGTATCACAACGGCACGGCGTGGACCTGGACCTTCCCGACCTTTTGCGAAGCGCTCGCGCGCGCGTGGGATTTTTCACCGGAAGCCGTCGCGGCGGCAAAAAGTTATCTGGGCAGCTCGGAAAAAATTCTGAACGAAGGCTGCCTCGGCCAGATTCCCGAAATCCTCGATGGCGACGCGCCGCACACGCAACGCGGCTGCGACGCACAGGCGTGGGGCGTGACCGAGGCGTTGCGCGTGTGGAAAATATTGAATTCGCAAGACTCGCAGGCAGAATGAGGACATGAATTTCCGCAGCAAAATCATTGCGTGGGACAAATTGTCAGAGTGGCGCGAGGCTATGCGCAACAATGGCAGGAAACTCGTAGTGACCAATGGTTGCTTCGACATTTTGCATCTGGGTCATGTGACGTATCTGGAGACTGCGCGCAATTTTGGCGACGCGCTGCTCATCGGCGTCAATGCCGACGCGGCGGTGCGCGGCTTGAAGGGCGCAGGCCGGCCGGTGAATTCTGAGACGGATCGCGCCTCAGTGCTTGCTGCGTTGCAAAGCGTGGACGGCGTCTGCATTTTCACGGATAAAAAGGCCACAAAATTTCTCGCCGCCGCGCAGCCGGACCTCTACGTCAAGGGCGGTGATTACACCTTGGACACGTTGAATCAGGACGAGCGCCGTGCCGTCGAGTCAGCGGGCGGTAAAATCGTTCTGGTCCCGTTCGTGCCGGGCAAATCCACGACGGGCTTGCTGGAGAAGATTTCAAAGCTTTAGAACCACGAAACACACAAATGACACGAAAAGAAAATTCACTTTGCCGGCCGGTTTCCATCCCGGGTTTTTTGTGTTCCTTTCGTGTATTTCGTGGTTGAATGAAAATCCTGGTCATCTCGCTCGCGGGCATCGGCGACACGCTCTTCGCCACGCCGCTCATCCATGAGTTGCGCGCGAACTTTCCCGACGCGACGATTGACGTGCTGACAAAGGAGGCGGGCGCGCGGGATTTGCTCGAGAGCAATCCGCACATCAGCCGCGTCTTCTACAAGAACCTGATGACATGCGGCCGGTTGGAGGCGCTGCGGTTTTTCTGGTCGCTGCGGCCGGAAGGTTATCAGGTTTCCATCAACACGCATCCGCAGAGCCGCATGCATTATCGTATCGCGGCCTATGTCGCGGGCGCGCCAACGCGCATCAGCCACGAATACGAATGCTTCAACTGGCTCGACCGCCGGCTGGTCAATAGGACACTGCCGCAAGATTACATGCGTCACGCGGCGGAAAACAATCTGGCCGTCCTGCCTTTGGTTGGCGCCTCAAAAAAACTACCAACCCACGCGCTCGAGATTTATCTCACCCCAGAAGAGCAAAAATGGGCCGACAATTTTCTGGCGCAAAATCATCTGGCCGGGAAAAAATGGCTGGGCATCCACGTCGGTTCCGGCGGCACCAAGAACCTGGCGCTGCGCCGCTGGCCGCTGGAAAACTACATCGAGCTGGCACGCCGCCTCCGCCAAAGCCACCCGGACTTGGGCGTATTATTTTTCGGCGGGCCGGAGGAAAAAAGTGATCATGAAAAAATTCATTTGCAACTGGCCCAGGCGATTTTCCCGCCGACGAAAAACCTGCGACAGGCGGCGGCTTTGATCGGCCGGTGCGCCGCGTTTTTGAGCGTGGACACCGCCTTGATGAACATTGCCGCGGCGATGCAGGCGCGCGGGCAGATTGTCATCGAGACGCCAACGTGGAACAAGCCCATCGAGCCTTACGCGAATCCATTCACCCTCGTGACAAATCCGGCGGTGGCCGGGCGCGGCCTGGAATTTTACCGTTACGACGGCGGTCACATCAAAGGCACCCGCGAAGAACTGCGGCGCTGCATGGCGTCGGTAAGCGTCGAAGCTGTTTACGTCACGGTGACGCAAAAACTCCAGGCGGCATCATGAATGCCCCTGTCGTGAACGGGTGCCGCCAGTAAATCCCGCAGGAAGCTAAAATCGTCTTGCCCCGGAAGGTTGTGCCCGACAAAGCTATCAGTTTAAATGAAAATAACGGCCGGTGGAAACCCCGGCAAAACGGGGTGCTGAATTTTATGAACTTGGTAATTTTGAACGACGGTGGACAATGGAAACGACCGGCATGAAAAAAAATTCTCGGATCAGCGGCCTGCTGCAAAGCGGTCTTATTCTATCCGCCGTCAGCTTTCTCTCCGGCCTGGGCAATTTTGCCTTTCAAGCGATCATCAGCCACAAGCTCAAGGAAAGTGGTGAGTATGGGCTGGTCAACACCACTTTGGGATTCGTCGGCCTGCTCGGGCTGCCGCTGGCGGTGGCCACGACGGCGATCACCCACTATATCGCACGGTTCAATTTCAGCGGGGATGATGCGCAATTGCGGGGATTGCTGGCCGGGTGCCGGAAGTTTCTGTTCCGGCTGACGATTGCAGGTTCGGTGCTGGCCGTGTTTCTGGCGAAACCGTTGAGCGATTTTTTCCATTTTCGGACAAACCTGGCGCTGGCGGCGTTGGTCTGTGTGCTGGTCGGGCTTTGGGGTGGATTCGCCACAGCTCTGTGTCAGGGGCTCGGGTGGTTTAAACGACTCGCGTTGATCGGATTTTTGGGTGTGGGGTTGCGGCTGTTGTTCGGCTGGTTGATTGTGCTGAAATATCCGTTCGCGGAATGGGCGGTGCTGGCTTCGGGCATCGCCGTGCTGGCCAACCTGGTCCTGCTTTATTGGCGGAAAGATCTCACGCGGCCGGCCAGCCCGGTTTCGCCGTGGAACCGCGAACTGTTCCAATTTTTCATCGTGGCGGCGGCGTGCGTGGGCGGCGGCTTTTTTTTCCTGCAAGGTGACCTGCTGGTGGCCCAACGCTGTTTTTCCCAACACCAGTTTTCCCAGGCCGAACTGGATGCCTACTCCAGTGCCGGCGTGTTTGCCCGTGCCCTGCCCATGACCGTGGCGCCGTTGCTGATTGTCCTGTTCACTCACCGCTCCGCCGCGCATACCGGGGATGCTTTGCGCGAGCAGTTGAAATTGATCGCCCTTTATGCCGGCAGCCTGTTATGCGGCGCCATCGGCCTGCTGTTTCTCCGCACGTTTTGCCTGACGTTGATCGGGAGAAATACACCGGAGGCCGCGGCGATGATCGGCCCGCTGGCTCTGACAATGGTTTTTGTCGCCCTGCTGCAGGCGCTGGCCATGTGGGCACTGGCGAGCCGGTGGATCAAAATCGCCCTGCTGTATGGCGGCCTGGGTCTGGGCTACTGGCTCGCCTTGTTTTGCTTTGGAAATTCACCGGCCAATTTGTTGAAAACAATGCCCATCGTGGTCGGTCTGTCCTTTGGTATTTTATTTTTCGCCTGGTTCATCGCCATGAAGCGGCATCGGCTGAATGTGCCAGATTGATTCGCCTCGGGCGGTGGATGGCCTGTTTTCGTTGCCGGCTGAAGTAAATTTTGTTGTATTGTATTGAGGATGTTCGATTGTATCTTTACGCGGTATGTCATTTTGTTTTGAGCCATGAATCCGATCGTCAGCCTCGTCGTCGTCAGTTACAACTGCAAACCATGGTTCGAGCGGTTTTTCTCGTCCGTGCAGGCGCAAACGATCTTTGACCGCTGCGAGATCATCGTGGTGGATAATTCTTCCACGGACGGCTCGGTGGAGATTTGCCAGCAGGCAATGGCTGGCTGGCCAAATGGCCGGGTTCTGCCTACCGGGGGTAACTACGGCTACGGGGGCGGTTGCAACATCGGCGCGGCCGTGGCGCAAGGAAAATACCTGTTCTTTTTAAACCCTGATGTCTGGTTTGAGCCCGATTGCCTGGAAGCACTCGTCCGTCATGCTGAAGCCTCCTCGGCAAAAGTTTTTTCCGCGATTGAACTTGGCTATGACGGCGCAGATTTGATGCCCGGCAGTCATGGCCAGGGGGCTCCGGGCTTTGATGTTTTCGGCTGCACGACCCCGCCTTCCCCCAAGGAAAATCTTCATGAGCTTTTCGCCATCGGAAGTTTCTATTTCATCCGGAGTGATCTGTTCAAAAAGCTTGGCGGATTTGATGAGCAGTTTTTCATGTATGGCGAGGAAATGGATTTATCCTGGCGCGCCCGCATCGCTGGCGAAGCCATCGAATTAGTTTACGCCGCCCGGGTGCATCATGCCGCCTCCGGCTGCACGGATCAAAGAGCGAGGACGACCGAATCCAGACGTTTCTACGCCAACCGCAACCAGATTCTCACCATCTTAAAGAATGCACATGGTCCGTTGCTGCTGCTGGCGTTCAGCCATGTCGCGCTCATCACCGTTGAAGCCGTGGCCGGCGCATGGCTCGCCCGGAAACGCTCATTTATTCGCTCCTCGTTGGTTGAGCCGGTGGCTGATTGCTGGCGGTTGCGCCAGCACATTTTCTCTCAGCGCAGGCTTATCCGCAGTTACCGCCAGCGCGGTGACTGGTGGATCACCCGCCGCTTTTTCCGGTTTCAATTCGGCCATTGGGGGGACATCAAACGGTTCCTGGGTGGCGGGGTGGTGATTGACAGTGGCAAAAAGCCCGTGATCGTTACGGCCAAGCCTAACGTGCCGGGGAGAGCCTAGCAAAAGGTTAGACGGGCCACTGTCAAGGGGCGATAGCAGTCATGCAGAGCACCAGCCAGAGCTGGTTAAGCCTGCTTGGACCCAAGTTCATGGCATCAGTCGTGGACGAAAATAATCTTGCTGCCCTGCGCCTCGAACCCGAACTTGATCGGACGCAATTCTTTCAGTGCGTGCGATGGCCGCGTGTTTTTCCTGCGGGGCGTAAAACATCAGGCATCCGCCCGCGCCCGCGCCCAGCAATTTCCCACCCACCGCTCCGGCCTTCCGCGCCCGGGAATACCAGCCATCGATCGCATCGTTGCTCACCGCGCTGGCGAGACTGCGCTTGAGCAGCCAGTTTTTGTGGATGATTTCGCCGAACGCATCCAGATTGTTTGTTTGTAATTCCGCTTTCAGCTGGCGTGCAAGGCCCGGAACAAAATCCTGGTCTGGCACATGCAGGCGCCGACGCTGGGCCAGATCGTCCGCCGCAGCCGGCCCGATGTGGATGCAACGAGGTTCGCGTCGTTTTACTACTGGTTGAGCCAGAATTTTTCGCTGTGGCTGTTTGGATTTTGCCGGGACAAGCAGGTGTTGCTGGTTCACCCGACGATGCGCGGGCAGTTGCTGGCGCGCGGTTATCGCGCGGAGGAATTGACGGACATTTCGTTTGGCGTGGATGTGGAGCGGGCCGAAGGGGCGCGCGGGTAAAACAAGATTTATGATGCAGTCTGATCGGCCGCGTTCACCGACAGAAGGGGATTGACGATCTGCTGGCGACGCACGCGCATTTGGCGGGCCGGATCGAAAATTTTCGCGCCGTCCTCATCGGCAATCTCCGCGCCGAACTCGGGCCGGAACTAGAGCGGCACGGCCTGGCGCGGTGCGTGGAATTTTCCGGGTTCGTGTCCGAGGAGGAAAAATTCCGGCTGTTCCACGCAAGCCGCGTCTTTTTGATGACCAGCCGGTTTGAAGGCTCACCGCGCGTCATCGCTGAAGCTCTGGTGTGTCAAGTTCCGGTTGTGGCGTATGCCGTGGACACCTATCGTCCCATTTTTGGGGAGTTATTAAAATATGTTCCTTGTTTTGATCTATACAGCTTTCAGGCCCAGGCCTGGTCGCAAATCGAAGACATGCAGAATGACCGGAATTACTTGACCCACGTGGACACTGAAGCGTTTTCGCGCGCACATTCCTGGCCCGCCACCGCCCGGGTTTTTTGGACGCAATAAGTAAAGTTTACGAAGCTGAAAAACTTGACCACGAGAATCTGTAAGGCACTATGCCCGAAAAGGAACTGACATACCATATGAAGCAAATCCTCGCTTTGATCGTCGTGACAACCGCTAGTTTATGTCTGCAAGCACAAGTTTCTTTCAATCTATCCTCCCAGCCTAACACTGGCAGCCAACCTTGGGTAGCTGCAGCGACGGATGTCAATGGGGATGGCAAGTTGGATTTGGTCAGTGCAAACGGTCAGGACAATACACTGACGGTTTTGACAAACAGTGGCGGCGGGATTTTTGTGCCAGCATCCCTGGTAAATGTGGGCAGTTCTCCGCTATGGATCATTGCGGCGAATCTGAATGGCGATGGCAGGACGGAATTGAGCTGTGTGAACAATGGCAACAATACGATTTCAGTTTTGACAAATAACGGGAGTGGTGTGTTTGTTGCGTCCAGCACGAATGCCGTGGGCAGCGATTCCAGGATGGTGAACGCAGCGGATGTTAACGGGGATGGCAAGTTAGACTTAATCACCATAAATTCGGGCAGTGGAACTTTTTCGGTATTGACGAACAATGGCGTCGGTGGCTTTACGCTGGCTTCCTCGCCCGGGGGGTTAGGAGGTAACCCGTATTCGCTGGCGGCAGCGGATGTCAATGGGGATGGCAGCATCGATTTGATCTGCGGGAACTTGAATTCCAGCACGCTTTCTATATTGACGAATAAGGGCAATGGTGATTTTGCTCTGTCGTCTTCGCCCGGGGTAGCCAGCGGTCCATTTTCCATCACGGCAGCGGACGTCAACGGGGACGGCAAGGCGGATTTGATCAGCGCGAATATTTATGCCAATTCGCTGTCGGTGTTGACGAACAACGGCAGCGGTGGCTTCGCACTGGCCTCTTTGCTGAGTGTTGGCAACTATCCGAGTTCGGTAACGGCGGCGGATATCAACGGAGACGGAAAGATCGATTTGATAGATGCGAATCAGTTTGATGCCACACTTTCGGTGTTTACGAACAAGGGGGGTGGCGCATTTGGTCTGGCTGCCGTGGTGAGCGTGGCTTCATCCAATCCCAATTCCGTCACAGCGGCGGACGTCAACGGGGACGGCAAACCGGATTTGATCAGCGCAAATCTATCTGGCAACACGCTCTCGGTGCTGACGAATGCCACCTCTTTTCCACCAACTACCCTGCCTGTCATCACCGCGCAGCCGGCAGGTCAAACCAATCTGGTTGGCACGACAGCCGCGTTCAATGTTGGATTTACGGCGACCGGGGTGCAGCTGTTCAGCTTCCAGTGGCAACTGTCCGGGACCAACCTGCCGTCGGCAACCAACAGCACTTTGGTGCTGCCAAATTTGACATTAAGCCAGGCGGGAAACTATGCGCTGGTAATTGCCAATGCTGCCGGCAGCGTCACGAGTAGTCCCGCGATGTTGGACGTGCGCTTCATCTTGGTGAAGGTGAATGGCCAGGTTGCTACCGGGACGGTGAATGTCGGTGCCCCGGGCACCGTGACCCTTTCAGGCGGCTACCCGGGCGGTTTTTTGTTCTACACGCTGGATGGAAGCGCTCCGGCGACGAGTTCAACTTTTTACACCGGGCCAATCGTTTTAAACAGTTCTGCGCTCGTGCGGACGTTAGGTATGAGCTCAGATTTTTTAATGACTGCCGAAGGTATTCCAGTTACAGTGCAAGTCGTTCCAACCTTCAACTTGCAGACCTCTGTCATCGGAAATGGGACACTTAGCACCAATCCTCCAAGTGGACCATATGTTTCCAACTCTGTAGTCACCTTGATCGCAAACGCGGGTTCGCACTCGGCCTTTGATCATTGGGCTGGAGATGCAACCGGTAATCAGAATCCGCTGGACATAATCATGAATGGACCGCGCAATGTGCAGGCGGTATTTGCGCAAAACGCCTATCCGCTCACGTTGACCACGCCCGGCGGCGGGAATCTCGCGGCCAACGGGCAGGTCATTGCTCCAGCAACTTATTATCCGACGGGTAGCGTGGTTTCGATCGTCGCCGCGGCAAGCAACGGATGGAGTTTTGTGAGATGGCAAGGCAGCGTCAGTGGCTCCAACAATCCGCTGAACGTGGTCATGGACCAGACGAACAATATTCAAGGGATATTCGGAACGGTCGTGGCGACAAATTCGGTGGGTGGCAGCATTGTCTTCAGCCAGCCAAATCCGATTCCTTATGGGACGAGCTTGACGGTATCGGCGGTTCCGGATGCCGGAAATTATCTATTGGCGTGGAGTGGGAATGTCAGCGGATCAAATGCTCCCACGCGCATCATGGTCACGAATGCCAACCCAAACATCATTGCGCTGTTTACGCCGCTGCCCGTCGGAAAATATACGTTGAACATGGTTGTCAATGGTAACGGGTTTGTGACGAACAACCCACAGCGCAGCTATTACAATCCGGGCGACACGGTGACAATGAAGGCGACCAATAATGCGGGGGCCTTCTTCTTCGGTTGGGCCCAGGACGCATCTGGAACTAATAATCCACTGACGATCCTGATGACCACAAATAAAAACGTCCAGGCAAACTTCGGGACAGCGCCAACAGTGAGCATTACACCATTGAATCTTACCATACTGGCGGGAAATGTTGCCGTATTAAGCGCGACCGCCTTGGGTCTTCCGCCATTGACTTATCAATGGCAAAAAGGTCAGGGAGCCATCGCTGGTGCGACCAATGCCACCTTTACCATTCCCAACATTCAACCGACCAACGCGGGCAGTTATTTTGTGGTGGTGACAAATTCTTCCGGCTCGGTGACCAGTGCTATGGCAACGGTGACAGTGGTCGGCACACCCGTCATCACCAACCAACCAACACCGTTGACCGTGCTGACCAATGGCCATGCCGTAAATTTCGTCGTGGGAGCCAGCGGCTGGCCTGCCCTTGCTTACCAATGGAAGTTTAATGGGACAACTCTGAATGGGGCGACCAGCCCAATGCTGAACCTGCCAAACGCTTTCCCGGCCAACGCCGGAGTTTACACGGTTGTCATCACCAACGTCTACGGGAGCCTCACCAGCAATCCGGCTATGTTGACGGTGTCGCCGCTGATCATCGCTGCCCCGGCGATTCCCGCCGGTGGCCAGTTCCAATTCAGTTTCGATACGGCCACCGGCGTGAATTACGTTGTGCAATACTCAACGAACCTGACGCAGTGGCTCCCCTTTTTGACGGTGGGCGGAGTGGGCGCGCCGTTGACCTTGACCGATCCAAACGCAGCCGGCAGTCCGCAACGCTTTTATCGCATCCTTATGTCATCACAATAACTGCTAAAGCCAACGGTTTGGGTCACTGAATTTGCCAGGATAAAAAATACGGCAGCGCAAGTATTAGATTACGCTATTGTTCAACTGGGCATGTCCATGAAAACTAAAATAAACACGGCTTCCAAGGGATGTGGATTCACCTTGATTGAACTCTTGGTTGTCATTGCCATCATCGCGATCCTGGCGGCGCTCCTGCTTCCCGCTTTGGCCAGATCAAAGGACACCGCCGCGCGAATTCTCTGTTTGAGCAATCTGCGCCAAGTGGGCATGGCCATCCATCTTTATGCGGAGGATAACAGCGACACCTTTCCAGTCGCCTGGAGCTGGCCGATATTTGGCGGGCAATTGGGAACTTCTCCCATTTACAGCTCGAATGTCTACGGTCCCACCAACCGGCCTTTGAATGCTTATGCTTCGGCCAATGTCTTTTCCTGCCCCCGCGATAAGGGGGATGCTCTCAATGGCGTGAGTGATCCGTTATGGACGGCTTATGGTAACAGCTATTTGATGCAAATGTCGGCCGACAGCTTTCGCATCAAATATATTCTCGCCAACAAAGACGGCTCTCAAGGCAAGCCCGTCAAAACTTCCGCAATCATACGCACAGTGAATAAAATTTTGGCGGGTGACTGGCCGCTGCATGCGAACCGGCCGTTGACCGACAAGCGCACCCAATGGCATAACCACGGCGAAAAACGCGCCTTCAATGTGACCTTTGGCGACCAGCATGCGGAGTATTTTACCTTTCCGGCGAGCTACACCGCTGCCGATGAATTCACAGCGACTGATCCCAATTACTTATGGTGGTGATTTTTTCCTGCCGGCTTGGTCGCTCTGATCATCAGGAAATGTCCCCGGCGGTAGCAGAGCGATTCAAAGGCCAGTCAGTCCGGCAGCGGCAGCAAACCGATGGAGGACGCTGCGGCCTGGAATCCCACCCGTTCAAAAAGCTCCTTGGCTTGTGGGACCGATAGCGCCCGAACGTGGCCGGACACACCCGAAAATGCCGGGTTGTCAATTGCGACATACTCCGGAGAATTTTCCTGATAGTGCAGCCCCAGCGGGTTGCCGAGGCTCCAGCCGCAGCAGTTGATCAGCGTGAAAGGAGTGTAGCCCAAGATCATCGCGCTCAGATTGAGAAAGCTGCAGAGGTTTTCCGAGGTGATGACCACGGTTCCACCCGGTTTCAGCACCCGGAACGATTCCATCGCGAAGAGCCGGGTGTTATGAAGATGCTCGATCAGGAAGGCGCAATGGACGACATCAAATGAATTGTCTGCATACGGCCAGCGCCCGTTCAAGTCGAACGAGGAAATCTTGATGCCACGTTTTTCCGCCTTGGCCACGTGGTCGGGCGAAGCCTCCGCGCAGCAGAACAATTCCGGCTGGTAATCCAGATGGCCGAATAATTTTTCGCCGTCGCCGCACCCAAGGTCCAGCAGCGCGCGCGGCTTCAATGACGCCACGATGGCCCCGGCCCAGTCGGCGGTTCGTCGGCCACCCAGCTCCCAGTCCGCCTTCAACTTGTTTTTAATGAAATCGAAAAACATGCGCGGTGGCGGCTTCAATCGTGGACGAAAATGATCTTGCTGACCTGCGGCTCGAAGTCGAATTTGATCGGGCGTAGCTCCTTCAGATCGCTCGTGATGGTTGCGTGCTTTTCCTGTGGGGCGTAAAACATCAGGCATCCGCCCGCGCCCGCGCCCAGCAATTTCCCACCCACCGCTCCGGCCTTCCGCTCCCGGGAATACCAGCCATCGATCGCATCGTTGCTCACCTTTCGGCGGCGGAAATGGCGGCTTTGTTGGCGAGCTTCATCGCGCCGTAATTTGAGATGGGGAACAGCGGCCCGATGCTCTCGGTCAGCGGCTGTTGGAGATCGCCATCGATCGCCGAGGTCGAGGCAAACGCGAGCCGGGGGATCTTGTGTTCGCGCATCAGCTTGAGCAGGCTGTGCGTAGTGAGAAAGGTGTCGCGATAATCCACGTCCAGGTCAATCCCGCCGACGCGGATGTCGGAATTCGCGGCCAGATGCCGCGCAACATCGAACGGGCGGAAGCGGCCTGCCCGGTAATAATTGTGCCGAAGGCGAGCAGGTCATTCACGTCCGCCTCAAAAAATTTGAAGCGCGGATTTTTGAGCGCAGTCGCGAGCAGCGCGTCCACGAGATGGCTGCCGATGAAGCCTGCCGCCCCGGTCACGAAATACGTCGAATGTATTGCCAGTGCCAGTGCGCATGAAAACCTCTCTGCGCGGATTTGTCTATTCGATTCGCACCGCCGCCACAATCTATTCGCGCTAGAAAGTTGTTGTAAAAGTGGAGGATATGGGGTAAAAAGCTCACGCTTCACAATAATCAACAAGGAAACAGTATGAAACTTCCCTTCACTAATCACCCGCTGCTCGTGTCTTCGTGTGTTTTGCTCGTTGGCCTGCTACACAAGGAGATGGCATGCGCCGACTGCGTTACGCCGCCGGGCGGCCTGGTGAGTTGGTGGAAAGGCGATGGGAACGGCAATGACAGTGTGGGAACGAACAACGCCACGTTGCCGAACGAGGTGACCTATGCCCCGGCTGAAGTGGGACAAGGCTTCAACCTAGATGGTCAGGCTCACCAGATTGTCGTGCCGGATGCACCGGAACTAAATTTTAGTTCAAATCAAAATTTTTCAATTGAAGTTTGGATCCAGCCACTGGCAAATCTAATAATTTTAAGGATATAATGTCGGTGATTGACAAGTGAATCGCCCCGGACACGATCACCCAGTTGGGTTATGAAATCAATTTAGAAGGCGGCGTGGTGACTTTCCAGATGGCCGATATTTTGGCACCCTACAGTTGGCATAATTTTTCAGGAGGGCCGGACTTGCGCGACGGACATTTTCATCATGTAGCGGTGGCGGTTCAAAGACATTCGACCACCGGAGGCCAGATCTACATTGATGGGCAGTTGGTATTGACGTTTGATCCGACGGTCTGCCCGGGCGAGCTGTCGAACACTGGGCCGTTGTGGATTGGAAACCATGCCACCCCCGGCCTTCAGGCTTATTATCATGGTATCATTGATGAGGTCGGCCTTTACAACCGCGCGCTAACTGCCGGTGAAGTGGCCGCCATCTACAATGCTGGAGGTGCCGGAAAATGCGACTTGGTGAATCGTCCGCGGTGGCTGATGCCTCCGCCACCACGCCGTTGGTGATCTCGGTCAACAATTCCAACGCCACGGTCGTCCTGCACGGGTCATTGTCATTCGACTTGGATGGCGATTCGCTCCAATACTTCTGGTATCAGACCGGCGCACCCAATCCAATCGCCACCGGCGTTGTTGCCGTCGTGGTTTTGCCGGTCGGCACCAATTCGATCACGTTGCTGGTCAGCGATGGGCTGGCCTCGGACCAGCAAGCCATCGTGGTGGAAGTCATCACCCTCGAGCAAGCAGTGGAACGCTTGAAAGATGCGGTTGCGGATGTCGCTCATAAACAACCCTTGATCGCCTCGCTGAACGCCGCCCTTGCCTCAATTAATCGCAGCAACCCAACGGCAGCCATCAATCAGCTCCAGGCGTTCCAGAATAAAGTCATCGCGCAAATCAGTCCGCTGGATCCGGCACTGGCCCAATCCCTGATTGATATGGCGCAAAGTATCATTAATGCTCTTTCGGGTGGCGGTTCCCCTTCGCAAAAAACGGTCAAGGCGACCACTCATGGCAATGGTAAGATCCATCTAAATTTTCCGGGAGTCCATCAACAGAAGTATATCATTGAGGCATCCACCAATATGCTGGATTGGAAAAAAAATCGGCGTCGCCAAAGATCAGGGTGATGGAACATTCGACTTTGATGATGTCGATGCACCGCGGATGTCCGCTCGCTTCTACCGGGTGGTTGTCCCGTAGTCGAGTGGTGATTTGGACTACGTTCCAAGTTAGTGGGATTATCGGGGTGCTGGGGAATTGATTGAAGTAAAAAATCGGGTCTGGCACGTTTTGCGCCGCCGATTTTCAATGCACGCCCGCCAACCAGCACCTATTGTCAGCATCATCATTCTAAAGTGGAATACGGTTCAATGGATTCCCCGTTGTCTGGAGTCGTTACGCCAGCAGACCATTTTTTCGCAGGTGGAAATTATTTTCACAGATAACGCCTCCAGTGATGGTCCGGAGAAAGTGGCGCATGACTGCATGCCGGGCTGGTCGAATGGGGTCGTGGTCCAGACCGACGGCAATTCTGGTTTTGGCGGCGGCTGCAATCGCGGCGCGGCTGCCGACGACGTTCAGGAAACAGCGGCCCGATGTCTTCCGTGAGCGGATGTTTGACCTTCTAGACCGATCTGGCCTCCTCGGTTTTCGAGTAGCTGATGCGGATTTTCTCGCCGAACTTTTGGTTGACGGTCACATACACGAATTTGTTGATGGCCGTCGAAACGACTGCACCGCCAAACTTGAGGTAGAACACCGGCAGATCGCTGCCGCCGCCGACGAAACTCATGCGCAAGGGTGTTTTACTGATGATCATATTAATAGGCCACCAGTCAAACTGCCATGACAAACGGCTGTAAACGCAATTCCCTTGTAAATAGATTGTTTTCATTGTCAACTGATGCACGCTTGGCTTGACTTGAGTGAGAAAATATCTTGGAAATTTCTCACTGCTGACATTGGTTGCCAAGCCTGAAGGAGCCTTTCCAGCGATGCTGAGGTTTTTTTGAACATTGGTGTAATCAGATATGAAAGAAAAAAGATTTTGGAGGGGCACGGGCGTGTTGGCGGGGCTGCTGTTTATCTTCTCCCTGCAGACCGTGCGGGCGGCACAAACTCAACTAGTTCGCTTACGCATGCCGTCCGTCGTGAAATCCATGACTTCTTTGGGTCGCGTTCCCGGCACGAACCATTTGAATCTGGCCATCGGATTGCCGCTACGAAACCAGCCGGCGCTTTCCGATTTGCTGCAACAAATTTATGACCCGGCCAGCACGAATTATCATCGCTATCTGACGCCGGAACAGTTCACGGAACGGTTCGGTCCGACGGAAGCCGATTATCAGGCGGTCGTTGCCTTTGCAAATGTGAATGGCCTGACGGTGACCGCCACGCATCCCAATCGCCTCTTGCTGGACGTGCGCGGAGCGGTGACCAATGTGGAGCGCGCCTTGCACGTGACGATGAACACCTACCAGCATACGTCTGAAAACCGGACTTTTTTTTCACCAGACGCTGAGCCGTCACTCGATCTAACCGTTCCGATTTTGCATATCGGCGGTTTGGACAATTATTCCCTGCCGCAACCGCATTTCGTGGCCACGCCCCTGGTCAACGGACAAAATATTTCGCCCAATGCCGGCTCCGGACCGAACGGCACCTATATGGGAAATGATTTCCGCAAAGCCTACGTTCCTGATACCTCGCTGACCGGCTCAGGGCAGGTTGTCGGGCTGTTGCAATTTGACGGCTATACTGCCAGCGACATCACTTACTACACAAGCCAGGCGGGCCTGCCGAATGTGACTTTGCAAAACGTGCTGCTGAATGGCTTTAGTGGCAACCCTTCCCATGCCGGCGGAGAGGTTGAGGTGTCTCTGGACATTGAAATGGCGATTTCGATGGCGCCGGGTTTGTCTAAAGTGATCGTTTATGAAGCACCGAATCCCAGTCCTTTTGAAGACATTCTCAACCGCATGGTCACGGACAATCTCGCCAAGCAATTGAGCTGCTCATGGTATGTTCCAAATGGCGCAGCCAATCCGACTGCCGACCAGATTTTTCAGCAGATGGCGGCGCAGGGCCAGTCGTTCTTCAACGCATCGGGGGACAATGATGCTTACACCGGCTTGATCAGCTTTCCCGGCGACACGCCCTATATCACGCAGGTCGGCGGCACGACTTTGACGACGAGCGGAGCAGGCGGCGCCTGGGTTTCGGAAACAGTGTGGAATTTTGGCAACGGCATCGGCAGCGGCGGCGGCATCAGCACCCAATATCCGATTCCAAGCTGGCAAACCAACATCAGCATGGCGAACAATCAGGGTTCGACCATCAAACGCAACATACCGGACGTGGCACTCACGGCTAACAATATTTACGTCCGGGCCAATGGCAATAATTACAATGTGGCGGGGACGAGTTGTTCGGCACCGTTGTGGGCGGGCTTTGCGGCGTTGATCAATCAACAAGCCGCCACTGCCGGACGGACGCCAATCGGATTCATCAACCCCGCAGTTGACGCCATCGGGACGGCCGCAAACTACACTTCAGCTTTTCACGACATCGCCACCGGCAACAATGTGAGGCCCGGCAGTCCCACGAAATTTTTGGCCGTGGCCGGCTACGACCTTTGCACTGGCTGGGGCACTCCGGTGGGACAAAAATTAATTAACGCGCTCGCCAATCCCGAAGCGCTGCTCATCACACCGCCCACAGGGTTCGCTTCCACCGGTGGTTTCGGCGGACCGTTCACGGTCACCTCCCAGAACTTTTCACTGACCAATGCCGGAACCAATTCGTTGACTTGGACCATCACCACCACGGGATCCTGGCTCACTGCCTCCTCCAGCGGCGGCACGCTGGCACCCGGCGGACTTGCGACCACCGTGGCCGTGAGCTTGAATTCCAACGCCAGCAATCTGGTGGTGGGAACTTACGGCGCGACGCTGTGGTTCACCAATTTAAACGACAATATTGGACAAAACCGTCAATTCAGCGTGTCGGTGATAAGTCCTCCGGCCATTACCCTTCAGCCAACGAATCGTTCGGTATTGGAAGGAGCGACCACAGCGTTCACGATCACGGCCACCGGCGGGTTGCCGCTGTCCTATCAGTGGCAGGACAACGGGACTAATCTGACCGACGGCGGCAAAGTGTCCGGCTCGACAACCACCAACCTTGTCATCAACAACATCTCCGCAGCCGACGCCGGGATTTATACCGTGGTGGTGACCAATTTTGCCGGTGCAGTGACCAGTTCAAATGCGCTCCTCACAATTACCCCTTCTGCACCGGTAATCACCACGCAACCGACGAATGAGTCCGTGGTGGTGCAAGGCTTTACCCAGTTCGCGGTGACGGCACTGGGCACCAAACTCATCCACTATCAATGGACATTTAATGGAACGAACATCTATGGTTCCACCAATTCCATATTGACGTTAAGTAACATTCAATTTTCCCAAGCTGGTGTTTATGCGGTCACGCTCACAAACATCTATGGTTCCACCAACAGTGCCAATGCCATATTAACGGTGACGCCCTGTGCTCCGGCGCCATCGGGATTGGTGAGTTGGTGGGCGGCGGAGGGGAATGCCTTTGACCAGAGTGGCGGCAACCACGGGACCTTGGTGGGCAACCCCGGCTACGGGCCAGTGGAAGTAGGCCAAGGGTTTGTCTTTGACGGCAATGGTGATGGCGTGGTGGTCGGCAATCCCGTCAGCCTCCAGCTGCAAAACTTCACCATTGAAGCCTGGATCAAACGCTCGAGCACCACGGCCGTTTCCGTCAGTGCGCCCAATGCTTGGTTGTTCGGCTACAGCAGCAACGGCTACGGATTTTCATTGTGGAACGACGGCCGGCTGGCCCTGACCGAGGCCGGGGTCAGCGAAGTCGATGGAAACATCGGCATTACCGACACCAACCTCCACCATGTGGTTGTCACCAAGAACGGGAGCACCGTCATTTTTTACGTGGATGGCGTCGGCTCTCCGCCCATGGTTTACAACGCGGTCTTTACCTTCACCACGTCGGCGGGGATTGGATGTCTGGAAGGATCGCTTTGCAGCTTTCTCGGTTTGATGGACGAGGTGAGTGTCTATAACCGGGCGTTGTCATCGTCTGAAATCCAAGGCATTTATCTGGCCGGCAGCGGCGGCAAATGCTTCACGCCGGTGCCGCCCACGATCACCAGCCAGCCGACAAACCAGACGGTGGTTGTGGGCCAAGCCGCCAGCTTCAGCGTCACCGCCAGCGGCACGCCGCCCTTAAGCTATCAATGGCGCTTCAATACCACCAACATTGCTGGAGCCACCAACGCGACGTTGCTTCTGTCCAGCGCCCAGTTCACCAACGCCGGCACTTACAGCGTCACTGTGAGCAATGTGGTCACTGCCGTCTTGAGTGCCAACGCCGTCCTGACTGTCAATCCACCGCCGCCCTGTGCTCCGGCGCCATCGGGATTGGTGAGTTGGTGGGCGGCGGAGGGGAATGCCTTTGACCAGAGTGGCGGCAACCACGGGACCTTGGTGGGCAACCCCGGCTACGGGCCAGTGGAAGTAGGCCAAGGGTTTGTCTTTGACGGCAATGGTGATGGCGTGGTGGTCGGCAATCCCGTCAGCCTCCAGCTGCAAAACTTCACCATTGAAGCCTGGATCAAACGCTCGAGCACCACGGCCGTTTCCGTCAGTGCGCCCAATGCTTGGTTGTTCGGCTACAGCAGCAACGGCTACGGATTTTCATTGTGGAACGACGGCCGGCTGGCCCTGACCGAGGCCGGGGTCAGCGAAGTCGATGGAAACATCGGCATTACCGACACCAACCTCCACCATGTGGTTGTCACCAAGAACGGGAGCACCGTCATTTTTTACGTGGATGGCGTCGGCTCTCCGCCCATGGTTTACAACGCGGTCTTTACCTTCACCACGTCGGCGGGGATTGGATGTCTGGAAGGATCGCTTTGCAGCTTTCTCGGTTTGATGGACGAGGTGAGTGTCTATAACCGGGCGTTGTCATCGTCTGAAATCCAAGGCATTTATCTGGCCGGCAGCGGCGGCAAATGCTTCACGCCGGTGCCGCCCACGATCACCAGCCAGCCGACAAACCAGACGGTGGTTGTGGGCCAAGCCGCCAGCTTCAGCGTCACCGCCAGCGGCACGCCGCCCTTAAGCTATCAATGGCGCTTCAATACCACCAACATTGCTGGAGCCACCAACGCGACGTTGCTTCTGTCCAGCGCCCAGTTCACCAACGCCGGCACTTACAGCGTCACTGTGAGCAGTCTTTTTATCTCGACCATCAGTTCCAACGCCATCTTGACGGTGAGCAATAAATTGGATCACTTCGCTTGGAATCAGATCACTTCGCCACGCTTTGTAAATATCCCTTTTACCGTTGTGATCCAGGCGCTGGATGCCACCAATGGCATTTTCACTAATTTCACAGAAATGGTCGTTCTACTTTCGACCAACGGCGTGCCAATTTACCCAGTTGTTTCCGGCAACTTTGTCCGGGGTGTTTGGACCGGCACCGTCGCGGTCGCACAAGCTGCCACCAATCTCGTATTACGAGCCGGCTACAGCTTTGGCGAATCTGGCCTGGCCAATCCCATTAATATTTTCAATCGGCCGAGACTGACGACGGTTCCTTCTGGCAACACTATTTATATGTTCTGGCCGGCCAGCCCGTCCGGATTTATTGTGGAAACCACGGACTGGCTTTCACCGGCTAACTGGGTTCCAGTCACGACTCCGCCGTTTCAGGTTGGCGATCAGAATTTACTGCCCGTTCAGATGTCTGGTTCCAATGCCTTCTATCGTCTGCGATTCCCTAGCCCATAAACGCGGACATGAGCGGCTGCGGAATGTTGAGGCGTGAAGCCGAAAGAGGCTGCAATTGTTGCTTGCCCGTGTCACCGTGTCTGGCAGGCTTTTGCGGATGCCTCATACGATTCTAGTCACGGGTGGTGGCGGGTTGCTCGCCTGCGCCTTGCGCGAGTTTGCGACGGTGGATTGCACCCTGGTTTTTCTTTCCCATGCTGATTTCGATTTGACGGCGCCCGCGCAAATGCGGGGGCAATTGGATGAGATCCGTCCCCAGGTGGTCATCAATACCGCCGCCTATAATCTGGTTGAACGCTGCGAGACGGAGCGTGAGTTTTCCTGGGCGGTGAATGCCACCGGGCCGGAAACACTCGCGAAGCTGTGCGGCGAACGCGCTGTGAAGCTGGTTCATTTCAGCACGGACTATGTTTTCGACGGCGCAAAAAACGCGGTCTATGCCGAGACGGACACGCCCAATCCGCTGAATCATTATGGTGCCGGAAAACTGGCGGGGGAGCAGGCGGTACTCGCCGCTTCGCCAATTAACCTGGGATTGCGGACCAGCTGGGTGTTCGGATCGCATCCGACACAGACCAAATCCTACATCCATTCGGTTTTGCGTGCGGCGCAAACGGGAAACGATCTCCAGGCCACGACCGACCAGATTTCGGCGCCAACTTTTACCGGCGACCTGGCTGGCTGGACGATGGAACTCATCCAGCGTGATGCCCATGGCCTGTTTCATGCCGTCAATGACGAGGGCGTCAGCCGCTTTGATTGGACCCAAATCATCCTGACAGAAGCCCGCCACTCGGGGTTGATCCAAAATCTTCCGCGCGTTGAGCCGGTGACAACGGGGTTTTTCAAATCCACGATGCGGCGTCCGGGCTTTTCCGTCTTGGGCAATGAAAAGCTGGCGGCATTCCTGCGCCGGCCGGCGGGATCCTGGCGCGAGGGACTGCGAAAAATGCTCGCGCACGAAAGCCGCCTTTTAGTAAGTTAAGCGCCCTTGAAAACCCGGTGGACAACAATCCAAGTCGGCGGCAGCCCGGAAATTCCGGATTTGCCGGGCGTGCGCGTCGAGGCGTTGCCGGTTTTCAAAGACGCGCGCGGCAGTCTGCATGAACTCTTTCGCGTGGATGAGATTCCCGCTGGTTTCATACCGCTGATGGCGTGTTCCTCGTGGTCACATGCCGGCCTGACGCGCGGACCGCATCAACACGTCGGGCAGGACGATTATTTTACTTTTGCCGGGCCGTCGGATTTTTCCGTCTATCTTTGGGACGACCGTCCGGGTGCGGCGAAGGCGGCGCGTGGCTGGGTCATTCATACTGGTGAAAAATCGCCGTCCCGGATTTATGTTCCGCGCGGGGTGGTTCACGCCTATCGCAACACCGGAACCGTGGCCGGCCTCGTCGTGACCGTGACCAGTTTGCTTTTCAAAGGCGAAGGCCGGCGCGATCCCGTGGATGAAATCCGCCACGAACTGAATCCCGATTCACCCTACCAACCTCCGCAACCATGATTCAAGAACGCACTAATTGCCGCACTTGCGGCTCAAAAAACCTCAAGCTCATCCTTGACCTCGGCAAGACGGCGCTGGTGAATGATTTTCTCAAGCCAGAAGAGGTGGCCGCCTACAAAATCTCCCTGCCGCTGCGCGTGGTGCTTTGCCCGGACTGCTCGCTGGTGCAACTGGGAGACACGGTTGATCCGCGGATTCTCTATTCGCACTACGCCTACGTCACGTCGACGTCCAAGACGATGGATACGCATCTGAACCAGATGATGACCCATCTGCTTTCGGCCGGACGCATGGGTGCCGGCTCGAAAGTATTGGAGATCGCCTCCAACACGGGCGTGTTTCTTAAAAAATTCAAGGAGCAGGGCTGTGAAGTGCTGGGCATCGAGCCGGCCGGAAACATCGCCGATGTCGCCCTCGCCACCGCCATCCCGACGCGCAAGGAATTTTTCAATGCGGTCAATGCGAAGAAGCTGAAGGCCGAGTGGGGCGCGGCGGATTTGATTCTGGGCCGCCATGTATTTGCGCACATTGACGACCTGAAAGATTTGGTGGCCGGCTTGGAAGCGGTTTCACATCAGGATACGATGATCGCGTTTGAAGTGCCTTACGTCGTGGACTTCTTCGAGCACACGGAATACGACACGATTTATCACGAGCATCTTTCCTATATTTCCGCAGCGTCCATCGAGGCGCTGGTGAAGGATTCGGCGTTCATGCTGGCGCGCGTGGATCATTATCCGATCCACGGCGGCTCCATCTTGTTTCATCTGCGGCATCGTTCCTCGCAGGCGAAACCGCATGCCAGCGTGGCGCAGGCGCTCGAAAGGGAAAAATCCATGCGCCTCGCCGAACCGGCGACGTGGGAGTCCTTCGCGCAACGCGTGAACCACATCCGCACCGAACTGCCCGCCCTGCTGCGCAAACTAAAGTCGCAGGGCAGGCGCATCATCGGCTACGGCGCGTCCGCCAAAGGCAACACGCTGCTGAACACCTGCGGCCTCACGACCAACGAACTCGACTACATCATTGACAACACGCCGTTCAAGCAGGGCAAGGTTGCGCCCGGCTCATGGATTCCCGTGCTCCCGCCGGAAATGTTGCTGAAAGACCAGCCGGACTACGCGCTGCTGCTGGCGTGGAATTTCGCGCCGGAAATCCTCAAGCGCGAGACGGAATATCAAAAGCGGGGCGGGCGTTTCATTGTCCCGATTCCGGAACCTAAAATTGTTGGATATCCATAGACCGTGATGGTTTATTGACGGTCTTCAGTCAGGATTAAAAGCCAACTCGCTTGCCGCGTTATTTTGGAAAATCTGCGTGGCGGCCGGTTATGCCGCGAAGGCCGTCCCCTATCCCCTTGCATACCGTGCGCAACCGGACGGCAGTCTTGTCCTCCAGGCATATTATTTTGGTGAAGTCATAGCAGATCAAGCCGGCTTCGCAACAAACCCACATTGGAAACACTGTGAAATATCGGCGATACAGCAAAATCCGGTTTCGCATCATGTAATAGTGCCGCCAGGTCGAGTGGGATCTAAATGAAATTTTAAGGCCGAGCAGATTCCGGGTTTCCTTGGTGCCGAGTTCATGGTTCAGCACGGCGCGTTTTGCCTTCAAGATTTTGAATCCGTTTTTTCGCAGTTGCAAACAAAAGTCCACGTCCACAAAGTCAATGAACAGCCCTTCGTCATACATTCCCGCTGCCGGGAAAACCCCGGCTTTGGTGAGGCTGCCGGAAGTGATGGCCGCCGGTGTGTAGGAAAACAGAGAATCCACCGAAACGGTCACTGGGGCAGGCGCAGCCGCTTGCGGGGAACATTTTCCCGGGACGACCATGCCGACTTTCTCCGGTGCGGGGCAGGCGTGGTAGGCGCGGAATAATTCCTCAAAATAACCGTCGGAAATGGAACTGTCCTGATCAAACGTGGCCACCCATTGGCAACCCGCCCGCAGCGCCTCGCGGATGCCGACATTCAGCGCCGTGGCAATGCCCAGGTTGGATCCGTTGCGGATCAGTTCCACCCCGGCAAGGCTGCCGGCCGCTTCGACCACCTTGGCGGACTCGCCGACCGAGCCATTGTCCACCACGATGACCGCCGGGACCTGGCGGAGAAGTCGGCGAAGGTTTTCCAGCACTAAGGCATCCGGCTGATAGGTGACCACGACCGCCGAAATATCTGACCAATGGTCAGGCAACTTTTTTCCAGGAATGTTCACTTTTGGCAAATCAGAACTGCCTCCTCGCCCCGCCCGGCATCAACGCGTAACTGACGGAGTTCCGCATACTGCAGCATCAAACTGTGAAGTCCGCGAATAACATTAAACCGGACTCCAAAGCCGGTGGGACGGCTGGCTTTTTCTTTGACCTCCTTGAATCCGAAGCTTAATCCGATAAAACCGTCGGCATTGGCGGCGGAGGAACTGGCTTTGATGGCCGTAAAGCCGGCTTTTCGAGCACATATTTGCAAGGCCGCCAGCGAAAAAACTTGAAGGTGGCGCGGAGAATCCAATCCCGACCAACAATCCCGAAATTTCTCGTGACCAAAGCTCTGGATATTGGGGGTTGTAATCACCAGCCGGCCACCCGCTTTCAGGATCCGCCGGGTCTCGATGAGCAAGCCGACCGGATCGGGAACATGCTCGATGACGTGGCTCATCGTGACGGCATCAAATGAATTATCCGGGAACCGCGCGCCGGACAGGTTTGTGTTGATGAAGGTCAGATCGGCACCATACAGCTTCTTGCAATTTTCAATCGCCTTGGGATCAAAATCTATGCCGGTTGCCGACCAGCCCAGTTTGTGCAGCCTCTGCAGAAAAACTCCATTGCCACACCCCACGTCCAGCAACTTGCCCGGTTTCATGTCTTCTAAAAACATGTGACGCATCCGATGCCGGGCCTGGTTTAAACCCATCATTGCGGAGGGAACATGGGACGCGAGCAGATAGCCCCGATGCAGAAGTAAATACAACCGCTGCAGAAAACGTTGCTTGGGATCGGCGCTATGCTCGTGAGTAAAGTAATTGGTGTAAAACAAGGGAATATCAGATTCCACCGGGCTGGGGTCCAGCCAGCACAATCCGCAATCCGGGTTGGCGCATTGTCTCAAAGGCCAGATGCCCGGAGCGGCAAACATCCGGTCTTGCATGTCCGAATACAAGATGCTGCCGGTGCCGCCGCAGAGCGGACATTGGGGGCGTTGAAACGTTCGGATTTTCATTGGGGCATGTTAATTGAATGAATTTTGCAGTTACGAAACGGCAAACCTTTTAATAAACGCGCTGGAAAGTCTAGCACCAAATAGGCGCCCATTGGTTGTATTTGAATTGCCTTGAGGGGTGTTGATCCTGTCTGTATGTTTTTGAAAATTTCGTTGCCTTGAATTTTTATTGATTATGCCTGTCAAGATTTCTCCCACCACGCACCCCAGGGGTTGGAGTTCCCCATGGCCAGTTGCAGGTCTGCTGGCGCTCATTCTGGGATTGTTATTTTACCGGAGCTTCATGGTTCAGGAGGTGGCCTTTTCCAACGACGGTCCGCTGGGGTCGCTGGTTGAGGAACAAAATCAATTGCCGCAAACCTTTGCCGGCATGTGGACCGATTTGAATTCCATCGGCTCCAGTGGCGGCATGACCGCGCCGGCCATCAGTTCATTGTTTCGCATGGTTGCCGGACCGGTCGGTTACGCCAAATTTTTACCCCCGGTTGCCCTGTTTATTCTGGGGCTTGGCGCGTTTTTCTTTTTCCGGCAGTTGCGCCTGACGCCGCTGGCGGCGGTTCTGGGCGCGCTCGCGGCGATGCTCAACTCCACCTTCTTTTCCACGGCGTGCTGGGGGGTCGCCGCGCAGCAGATCGCCATCGGCATGGATTTTTTTGCACTGGGCCTGATCGTTTCCAACACGTCGGAGACTCCGTCGTTGACCCGCTGGCTGCGGCTGGCGCTGGCGGGGCTTTGCGTAGGCGTCAACGTGATGGAAGCGGCGGACATCGGTGCCATTTTCAGCCTGTTCGTGGCGGCATTTGTTTTTTTTAAGGCATTAAACGAGGAAGCTGTTTCGGCCTCGAAAAAAATCAGCGGCGGCATCCTGCGCGTGGCGGTGGTGGCGATTTTCGCGGGGTTCATCGCCACCCAAGTCGTTGTATCATTGATTGGCGGGGCAATCACCGGCATCGCCGGCACGGGGCAGGATGCGGAAACGAAGGAACAACATTGGGATTGGGCAACGCAATGGAGCCTGCCCAAAGCGGAAACGCTTTCCATCTTTGTGCCGGGTCTGTTTGGTTACAAAATGGATACGCCCAACAACATGATGCCGGCGCTGCAGGACGCCTACAAAGGCGGCCAGTATTGGGGCGGCGTCGGGCGTGATCCCGCGATTGACCGGTATTTCGACGGTGGGCGGCAAGGCGCGCAGCCGCCCGGTTTCATGCGTTTCACCGGCGGCGGCGTTTACGCGGGAATCCTGGTGGTGTTGATTGCGGCATGGACCATCGCGCAATCGTTCCGCCGGCAGAATTCCGTGTTCAGCGAATGGCAAAAGCGGTTCATCTGGTTTTGGGCGGTGGTGCTGGTCATTTCGTTGTTGCTGTCCTGGGGGCGGTTCGCGCCGGTTTTTTACAAGCTGGTCTATGCATTGCCGTATGCCTCCACCATCCGGAATCCGGCCAAATTCATCCTCGTTTTTTCGTGGGCCATCGTGGTTTTGTTTGGCTACGGCGTCCATGCTTTGAGCCGGCGCTATCTCGAGGTTCCTGCCAGCGGCTCCAACTCCGTTTCCACCCAGCTGGCAAACTGGTGGAGCAAGGTTCGGGGCTTTGACCGCAATTGGACCCTGGCCTGCGGCGTGGCTCTCACCGGCAGCGTGCTGGCCTGGCTGATTTACGCGGCGCAAAAACCCGGCTTGATCCGTTATCTCCAACTGGTCGGGTTTGATCAGGGCATGGCCCAGGAAATTGTTGCCTTCAGCAACGGGCAGGTCGGCTGGTTCCTTTTGTTTTTTGCGGCGGCGGTGGTGCTTTGCACGCTGGTTATCGCCGGGGTTTTTGCGGGCAAGCGGGCGAAGCTGGGCGGCATTCTGCTTGGCGCGCTGCTGCTTTCGGATCTGGGGCGGGCCAACCTGCCATGGGTCATCCACTGGGATTATGTGCAAAAATATGCCAGCAATCCCGTCTTGGATTTTTTGAAAGAACGGCCTTACGAAAATCGCGTTGCCGCCCTGCCGTTCCGGTCGCCGGATCAATTCCAGTTGTTTGACCAGCTCTACCGCATTGAGTGGGCGCAGCATCATTTTCTGTATTATAACATCCAGTCGCTGGACATCGTCCAGATGCCGCGTATGCCCGCGGATCTGGCGGCGTTTGAAACCGCCCTCCAGGCCCGGAATGCGGAGGATTCTTCCTATCTCATCCCGCGCCGCTGGCAGCTGACCAATACGCGATATCTGCTCGGCCCGGCGGGTTTCCTCGAGGTCATGAACAGCCAGCTTGATGCCGGACAACAGCGTTTCCGCATCCTCCAGCGTTTCGATGTGGTGCCGAAGCCCGGCATTGAACGGCCAACCCGGCTCGAAGAGCTGACCGCTGTCACAAACGCCAACGGCGCCTACGCGCTCTTTGAGTTCACCGGCGCGTTGCCGCGTGCGAAGCTGTATTCCCACTGGCAGGTCAGCACGAACGACGAGGCCACATTGAAACTTTTGGCTGGCAAAAATTTCGACCCGCAACAGACTGTTCTCGTTGCCTCGCCGTTGCTGTCTGCGCCGTCAACCAACCAAATATCCGGCCTGGCTGAATTTAAAAGCTATAAGCCTACCGACATCGTTTTTGACACGAAATCTGAAATGCCGTCGGTACTGCTTTTGAACGACCGCTATGATCCGAACTGGCGCGTGCAAGTGGACGGCAAGCCGGCAGAGCTGCTGCGGTGCAACTACATCATGCGCGGCGTCTATTTGTCGGCCGGTCCGCACACCGTGGAGTTTCAATTCCGGCTCCCGAACGGCCCGCTTAAAATCACGCTCGCCGCCATCGCCACCGGAGTCGTGTTGCTCGGCCTCCTGATTTTTCTGGGCCGGCGAAAACCAGCGGATCAGCCGTAAATATTTTTGGGGTGTCGCGTCCGTCCGCCGATTTTGTAGATCGCCAGATCGCGCAGTTCCACGAGAATTCTCCCCGCCAGCCAGAGCGGCCAGCCGGTGATGTCGCGGGCGGCGGCGGCGATTTCACTCGAGTATTTGGCGTCCCCGTTCTGCCGGACGCGTTTGGACTTGATGGCGGAACGAACGGCAAACAAGCCCTTGAGTTTTAGTTTTCGAGAAAGACTCCAGCCTTTGCCACGTAATTCTTCGTTCGTTTCCATCGTGCGCCACTCGTCGAGGACGAGTGCCTGAAGGGTTGGCGCGCGGAATACGGTTTCATTCGACCCATGCCAGCGATAATTCCCCAGCGCCCGGCGAATGTGGATGATTTTTTCACAATGCGCACCGAAGGCCGCCCAGAACATGGTGTCCCCCATGATCGGAAGATCTTCGTGAAAACGGACTGGCACCGGCTGGCCGGCGGTTTTCAGCAGCGTGGCACAGAAGGCCTGGTTGCCCAGCTCGGCTTTGCGCTGCAAAAAAGCGTCCCGGCTGATCGCTTCGATTCCGCCCTCGGCTTTCCCGGAAACACTCAAGTGCCGCCCGTTCTCGTCGATGCGGGCGTCCAATGCCCACGCCAGTCCGCGACCCGGACAGTCCGCCAGGAGCTTCGTCATCACTTCATAAAATTCCGGCTCGAGGGTGTCGTCGGCGTGGAGTAATTGTAGAAATTCCGTTCCGGGCGCGAAATCCAGGCAGCGGTTCAGGTTGCCAAATAACCCCAGATTCTTTTCGTTGCGGATGAATTCGCAGCGGAAACCGGAAAAGTTTTTGACGATTTCTTCCGTGCGGTCCGTTGAGCAATTGTCCAGCACCACGACGCGGTCCGGTTTCAACGTCTGTCGCGCCAGGGATTCCAGCGTCAGCGCGATAAATTCCTCGCCGTTGAAGACCGGGATGGCCGTGATGATTTTGGATTGCACGCGGCAAGGTTAGTCAAAAGCAGCGGCGCCAAACAAGTTCGCGCTTTCATTGCGGCCGGCCTTTCGCCAGCATAAGCGCATGAAAACTGCGGATGTTCCTGTCTTCATCTTGTGCGGCGGCTTGGGCACGCGGCTCAAGGAAGAAACCGAGTTCCGGCCCAAGCCGATGGTGCCCATCGGCGAACATCCGATCCTCTGGCACGTGATGCAGATCTATGCGCGGCACGGTTTTCGCCGCTTCGTGCTGTGCCTCGGGTTCAAGGCCGAGGTGGTCAAAGATTATTTCCGCAATTTTCACCTGCACAACGCCGACTGCACCATCCAGCTCAAGACCAACGAAGTGACTGTTCACGAACACCGGCACCAGCTCGACTGGGAGGTCACGCTCGCCTATACCGGCGAAAAAAGCATGACCGGCAGCCGCACCGCCCAGGCTGCCCGCAAATATCTCGGCACCGCCGAACATTTCGCCGTGACTTATGGTGACGGCCTCACCGACGCGAATCTCGCGGAGGAATTCCGTCATCACCTCGCGCAAAAAAAACTCGGCACCGTGCTCGGCGTCAACCCGCCCTCGCGCTTCGGCGAGATCAAAGTGGATGGCGATCGCGTCGTGGAGTTCGCTGAGAAACCCGACCTTGAAGGCCATTGGATCAACGGCGGTTATTTTTTCTTCCACCGGGATTTTCTGAAACGGCTCCCGGAAGAGGAAGGCTGCGTCCTCGAGCGCGAGCCACTGGTGCAGCTCGCGCGCGACGGCCAGTTGAACATCCACAAGCACCCCGGTTTTTGGGGCTGCATGGACACCCAGCGCGACCGCGATCATCTGACCCAGCTCGTCGAGTCCGGCAATCCGCCGTGGCTGAAATAATTTCCCCCATGTTCGGCGACCTATATCAAGGCAGGACGGTCTGGCTCTCGGGCCACACCGGGTTCAAGGGGGCCTGGCTCGCGCAGTGGCTGGTTCACCTGGGGGCGCGGGTGCATGGCTTCGCACAGCCGCCGGCCACGACGCCTTCGGTTTTTGAACAACTCGGGCTGGCCAGCAAAATCGGCCATGAAATTGCCGACGTGCGGGAGGCGGATGCCGTCAAAAAATCCCTGCTCCGCGTCCAGCCGGATTTCGTGTTTCACCTCGCGGCGCAAGCGCTCGTCCGTTACTCCTACGAACATCCGCTCGAAACCTACGCCACAAACGTCATGGGCACCGCGCATGTCCTCGAAGCCTTGCGCTCGCTGGAAAAACCCTGCGCCGCCGTCATCGTCACGACCGATAAGTGCTACGAGAACCGCGAAATGGATTACGCCTATGCCGAGGAGGATCCTCTCGGCGGCCACGATCCTTACAGCTCCAGCAAGGGCGCGGCGGAAATCGTGACCAGCGCGTATCGCCGTTCGTTCTTCGGCAACTCGCCCGTCCGCATCGCCAGTGCCCGCGCCGGCAACGTCATCGGCGGCGGCGACTGGGCGCTCGATCGCATCGTGCCCGACTGCATTCGCGCACTGCAACGCGGCGAGGCGATTCCGGTCCGCAATCCCGCCGCCACGCGTCCATGGCAGCATGTGCTCGAACCGTTGAGTGGCTATCTCTGGCTCGGGGCGCAACTCCATCAGCCATCAACTTTCAACTCTCAACTCGCTGGTGCCTTCAACTTCGGCCCGGACCAGGAAGCCAATCGCAACGTCGGCGATCTGGTCGCGGAAGTTTTGAAAAGCTGGCCCGGTCGCTGGGACGACCAGAGCAATCCCAACGCCGTGCATGAAGCCAAACTGCTCATGCTCTCGACCGCCAAAGCCAGACGCGTTTTGCGCTGGCAGCCGACGTGGAAGTTTGAAACCGCCGTTGCCCGCACGGTGGCATGGTATCGCGGTGTGAATGAAAATATCGCCGCCGCTGAAAATCTGACGCTTCAGCAAATTGCCGAATACGAAGCCAACGCCCGCGCCGCGAACAGCGCGTGGGCCGCAAAATAATTTCCCCATGCCGAAATCACCCGCCGAAATCAAAGCTGAAATCCTCCGCCTCACGCGCGAGTATTCCGCCGCCACGCACGCCGCGAACCGTCCCGGCGAAGATGCCCAACGCCCCGCGTTCATTCCCAGCCAGACGACCGTGCCCTACGCCGGCCGCGTATTCAACGAAGACGAAGTCGAGGCCGCCGTTTCCGCGACGCTGGATTTCTGGCTCACGCTCGGGCCGGAAGGCGACGCGTTTGAGGGCGAACTCGCCGCGTTTCTCGGCGTCAAAAAATCCCTGCTCGTCAACTCCGGTTCCTCCGCGAACCTCGTCGCGTTGTCCGCGCTGACCAGCCCCAAGCTCGGCGACCGCCGGTTGCGGCCCGGCGACGAGGTCATCACCGCCGCCGCCGGTTTCCCCACGACCGTCGCGCCGATTTTGCAGAACGGCTGCGTGCCGGTGTTCATTGACAACGACCCGTCCACCTTGAACGCCCGGCCCGGCCAGCTTGAAGCCGCGTTCACGCCCGGCAAAACCAAAGCGGTGATGATGGCGCACACACTCGGCAATCCGTTCGACCTTGCCGCCACGACCGAGTTTTGCCAACGGAACAATCTCTGGCTGATCGAGGACAACTGCGACGCGCTCGGCTGCCGTTATGATGGAAAGTTCACCGGCACGTTCGGCGATCTCTCCACGCAAAGTTTTTATCCGCCGCATCACCTCACGATGGGCGAAGGCGGCGCGGTGAACGTGGTCCGCGACATGAAACTGAAGGTGCTCGCCGAAAGCTTCCGCGACTGGGGCCGCGACTGCTGGTGCGCCAGCGGCAAGGACAACACCTGCAACAAACGTTTCGGCTGGAAACTGGGCGAACTGCCCGAAGGCTACGACCACAAATACATCTACTCGCACCTCGGCTACAATCTGAAGCCGCTCGACCCGCAGGCCGCCATCGGCCGGCAGCAGTTGAAGAAACTCCCCAAGTTCGTCCAGGCGCGCATGGACAACTGGAACACACTCCGCGCCGGCCTGGCCGACCTGGCAGAGTTCATCCAGTTCCAGCTCCCGACCCACGCCACCGCGTGGTCGCCGCACGGTTTTAGCTGGGACAACTCCGGCCATCAGACCGAATGCTCATGGTTCGGCTTCCTGATGCTCGTGAAAAAATCCGCGCCGTTCACGCGCGGCGCCTTGGTGAAGTGTTTGGACGAGGCGAAGATCGGCAACCGGATGCTGTTCGGCGGGAACTTGGTCCGCCAGCCGGCGTTCGTGGGTTTGCGCAAACAGCAGCCCGACGCGTTCCGCGTCATCGGCGATCTCGCCGGCGCCGACCGGATCATGAACGAAGCCGTGTTCATCGGCACCTATCCCGGCCTCATGCCCGCCATGCTCGATTATATCGTGGACACCATCCGCACCTTTTCAAAAAAGTTCTGACGCATGGAACTCGCTCCGACAGAACTGCCCGGCTTGCAGATCATCCGCCCCCGGATCTTTCGGGACGAGCGCGGCAGCTTCGTCAAAACGTTTCATGCCGGGCAATTCCGCAAACTGGGCCTGGACTTCGAGCCGCACGAGGAATTCTTCTCCGTGTCGGCCAAAGGCGTCCTGCGTGGAATGCACTTCCAGCTTCCGCCCGCCGCGCACGCCAAATTGGTTTATTGCATTGTCGGGAGCGTCCTCGATGTCGTGCTCGACCTACGGAAAAGCTCCCCGACGTTCGGGCGCAGTTGCGCGCGCGAGCTGAGCGCGACCAGCCGTGAAATGTTTTTCATCCCCGCTGGTTTCGCGCATGGTTTTCTCGCGCTCGAGGACGGCGCCACGATGGTCTATCAGACGAGCACCGTGCATTCGCCGGTGCATGACGCCGGCGTGCGCTGGGACAGTTTCGGTTTCGACTGGCCGGTCAAAGCCCCCGCCCTGTCCGAACGCGATAAAAAATTCCCCGCCCTCCGCGATTTTTCATCGCCGTTTTAAGCGCGTATGAAAATTCTTTTCACCGGCGCGAGTTCGTTCACGGGATGCTGGTTTGTCAAAGCCCTCGCCGCCGCCAGACATGAAATCGTCTGCCCGCTCACGCGCGACCTGGAAAATTACACCGGCACGCGACGGCGGCGGATTGAACTGCTGCAACCATTTTGCAAATTCGTTCCCAACGCCTCTTTTGGTTCGGATCAGTTTCTCAAGCTCGGGAGCGCGGAAAATTTTGACCTGCTCTGCCACCACGCTGCCGACGTGACGAATTACAAAAGCCCGGCATTTGACGCACCGGCGGCTCTGCGGAACAACACGCACAACCTGCCGGCGGTGCTGCCGGTTCTGCGCGAACGTGGACTGAAATCCGTTGTGCTGACGGGCACGTATTTCGAGGCAGGCGAAGGCGAAGGCACCGAACCGCTGCGCACGTTTTCACCCTACAGCCTGTCCAAGACGCTCACGTTTGATGCGTTTCTGGCTGAATGTCGCAACGCGGGAGTGCCGCTCGGAAAATTCGTGATCCCCAATCCGTTCGGCCCGTTGGAAGAACCGCGCTTTACCGCCTTCCTGATGAAAAATTGGAAAGCCGGGTTGCCATGCGAAGTCAAAACCCCTGATTACGTTCGGGACAACATTCATGTGGATTTGCTGGCGGCGGCTTACGCAAAATTTGCCGCGCACGTTGCCACATCGAAAGAGCTGTCGCTGAAAACTAATCCCAGCGGTTACGTCGAACCACAGGGAGAATTTGCGCAACGCGTCGCCCGCGAAGTGAAGGTGCGGCTTGGCTGGGCGTGCGAACTCAGGCTGGCGAAGCAGGAGGATTTCAGCGAACCGCTGAACCGCGCGAACACCGAGCCCGCCGCCAAGTTCGCGCCAGAGTGGAATGAATCAAAAGCGTGGGATGCGTTCACGGAATTTTACACGAAGTAAAACAGGACAGCGTCGAGGAACCAAAAATGGCTCGCGCAGCACCAAATCCGCCGCGCCCATTGCAGATGTATGTCTCCGTGACCGGCGTGGTGGTTCACCTGCTGCTCTACCAGATTTTCCCGCAAAAGTGGAAGAGGCAACCCGCCATTTTAAAGAAAATCGCTTAGGAAGGAATTCCATTGACCAATCTGCAAGGTGGCTTTAGTGTCGTAAAGTCTTTCTCAGAAACAAAATAGCCTAAATATATGAGATCCGATTACCTTTTCAAAGGAAGGAGACCACTTCGAACTTACACCAAAGGAACTGGTGGTCTCATGAATAGCTTGATTGTGACGCTGTCACTTTTTTTGACCATTCCGACATTAGGAATGGCATCTGATATTTTCTTTGATGATTTTTCTGGTCCGACCTTGAATCCGTTATGGGCTGGGCCATTGCCGGACGCGCCCGGTGCCAGTGGTGACACGACGCCCGAGGCGTATGCGGGCTTTCCCAATTATCAACTTCAGACTGTTGGCGCGGATTCACTGTTGCGCATGAGCAATTCCCTCTCGGATTTGCAGCGCGTCGGATGGAGCCTGAACACCAATTTTCCCACTTCGGATTTTCGCTACGAAGTCCGGTTTAACACGCTGATCCAGTCTTACACCAACAGTATTGACGCCTTCATTGAAATCTGGGTGTTGGACGCTGCTAATTCAAACCGCTACGACATTGTCTCGCTGTTTGGCGGTTCTTACGGTAGTGACCGGCGGTTCCGAGCAGGTAGTTCCATCAGCGGGACTAGATACGATCAGTCATTTGCCTACTTAAACAATACCTTTTATCGCCTCGTCTTGCAGGGAAGCAGCACGCAAAATATCCGGGCCAGTTTTCTTGACGATCAAGGCAATGAACTGGCTGGCGTTGATCTGGGCCATAACACATCTTCATTCACATCCGGATTTAAGATTGCCATTTCACAAGGAGAGGATCGACCGCAGGGAACTTACCCAATAGATGTGGCGGTGGATTATGCGTTGCTTACCCTGCCCCCGGCAGTGATCATCACCTCACAACCAACGAATCAGACGATCGTGTCGGGTAATAATGCGACTTTTTCCGTCAAGGCACAAGGGGCAGCCGACTTATATTATCAATGGTGGTTTGGAGGGACAAACATAATTGGGGCCACCAACTCCATGCTCACTTTGACTAATGTTCAACTGAGCGATGGTGGTTCGTATTTCGTTGTTGTGACGAATCTTTATGGTTCAACAATCAGTTCCAATGCGGTTCTGACTGTGACGAATCAAGCGCCTTACATAACCACACAGCCCAAGAACACTAATGTGGTGGTTGGAGCGGGCACGACGTTCACTGTGATCGTCGGCGGTTCAAAACCGCTTAGTTACCAATGGCAGTTCAACGGAAACTCAATAGATAACGCCACAAATTCAAGTTACGCCATTACTTCCGTCCAGACCACCAATGCGGGGGCGTATTCAGTCGTGGTCGTCAACCCGGTCAGTTCAATTGCCAGTTCCAATGCGACCTTGACGGTCACCGTCCTGCCAATTTTCATTTCTGACGATTTCGAACCCAGTATTGACCAATCACAATGGTCGGCCTTTGGTGCCACAGTATTGGCAACCAACTATGGGGGCTATGTTTCACCCTCGAATTCATTGTGGTTCGGTGGAAGCGGTTTAAGATATGCCACCACACATCTGCTCAATACAACGGCTGGCGGACCTATTACGTTTTATATGCGATTTGCCGTTGGAACATCCAACAAGTGGGAGACCTTGGATCTGCCGAGTAAGGGGGTTGTCTTGGAATATTCAATCAATCAAGGCACTACTTGGCCACTCATTGCAACCTATGCCACGACCAACTACACCAATTGGACATTCATTTCGACAAATATGCCCGTAGGAGCGAAGAGTCCAGCCACACTATTCCGCTGGCGTCAACTCGCCAATTCCGGTTCAAATTTTGACCATTGGGCGCTGGATGACGTGAATGTCGGGCCGCAGCCGCCAAAGATTTCTACACAACCCACCAACCAAATCGCTTTTACTGGCCAGAACGCGACGTTTACCGTAACGGTGACCGGCACCGCGCCGTTCAGCTATCAATGGCAATCGAACACAGTGAATATTATCGGGGCGACAAATGCCTCGTTAATATTGACAAATGTGCAGCTCAGCCAATCCGGTGCGGCCTACTCGGTCACGGTGACCAATATCTCAGGCTCGGCCGCTGGCAGTAACGCGCTCCTCACGGTGACTTTGCCGCCAGCGGCGATTCAAGCGGTGAACACCAACGGAATGGGCGGCACGTCAATCGAAGTTCCGATTATTTTCACAGCCAATGGAAATGAAAATGCCTTGAGTTTCAGTGTGAATTTTGACGCCAACCGGCTGGCATATTCGGACATTCTCCTCGGAAGCAGCGTGCCGGAAGATGCTTCGTTTCTGCCCAGCACCGGCCAGGCCGGAACCGTGGGCGTGAGTTTGTTGCTCCCCGCTGGCCATGCCTTTGCCGCCGGAACTCAGGAGATTGTTCGGCTGATCTTCAACGCGCCGATTTTGACTGGAACACAAACCGTGGCTACGGCGATCAGCTTTGCCAATGTCCCGATCAATAAATTGCTTTCTGACATCAATGTCCAGGCTCTGCCTGCCAATTTCATCAACGGCACAGTCACCTTGTATCCCGGACCGCTGGAAGGTGACGCAATCGGCAGACCTTTGGGCGACGGATTTGTGGACATCTTCGATTGGCAGCAGGTGGGCAGATTTGTGGCGGGGCTGGATGTGATTACCAATGCCAGCGAATTTCAACGGGTGGATTGCGCGCCGCGCACCAACTTGGGCGATGGCCAGATTAAAGTCACCGATTGGGTCCAGGCCGGGCGTTATGCCGCCGGGTTGGATCCATTGGCGCTGGCGGGCGGACCGACATCGTCTGCGCAAAGTTTAACAGCTCACGCAGCGGGTTCATCAGGTGGCGTTCAACCAAAGAATGCGGGCTCGCGTCAGGTGAGCATAGCCGCTGGAACCGTCGTCAAGGGACTGACCATGACTTTGCCGGTGAGTCTTGAGGCGCAAGGGAATGAAAGCGCGCTGGCCTTTAGTTTAAGCTTTGATCCGGTAGTTCTCCGCTATGTCAGCGCCAGCAAGGGCAGCGCGGCAACATCGGCAACCCTTAACGTCAACACCAATCAGATTGCTTCCGGCCAGCTTGCAATCGCATTGATGTTACCGGCCGGCAGCAGTCACTTTGCCGCCGGGACAAAAGAAGTTGCGAAAGTGACATTCATCGCGCTTTCCACAGCAACAAACGAATCGCTAGATTTTTCCGATCAACCAGCGCTACGCTCAATTTCGGATACGAACGCCATTGAAGTGACCGCGACGTATGCTAACAGTTTAATCACCATAAATTCGAATCCTCTCTTGAGTATTTCCAACTCAGGGACAAATATTCTCCTCGCATGGCCGACATGGGCTGCCGACTTCACGTTACAAAACGTCGACACAATCGTGCCATCCGCTACTTGGAGCAACCCAGCGATCACTCTTCAGACCAATGGCGGCAGCATCAATGTGACTTTGCCGGCTTCCACACAGTCAAAATACTTCCGGCTTTTCCATCCCTGAAAAGTGTGCGGCGCGTGAACCGCAATTTCCCTGCGTTACAATCCCGTCGGATGATCGAGAAATCCCCACGGCAGCCTGAACCTTTTTGAGAGCTCCGCCGCCAGCGCCTTCACGCCGAAGGTTTCCGTGGCATAATGGCCGCCGTAGAAAACGTTCAGGTCCAGTTCCTCCGCCAGCGCATAAGTCCAGTGCGGCCCTTCGCCGGTGATGAAGGTGTCCACGCCCTCGGCAGCGACCAGTTTCAAATCACCGCCCGCGCCGCCAGTGACGACGCCGATTCGTTCGCAGATGGTTTTGCCGCCGGGAAGAATTTTTGGTCTTGTGCCCGTCGCGCGTTCCAAACGCTTCGCCAAATCGGCGCGGGAAATTTTCATTCCCGACTGGAAACCGATTGTCTGGCCGTGGCTGTTGAAAAAGGGTTTTAATTTTTTCAGGCCCAGCGCGGCGCATAGCTGTGCGTTGTTACCCAGTTTGGGGTGCGCGTCGAGTGGCAGGTGCGAACTGTAAACCGCGAGGTTGTTCTCAATCAGCAGTCGCAGCAGTTCGCGGCGTTTGCCCGTCCACGGATGCGATGGCGACCAGAACAGGCCGTGATGCACGATGAGCAGATCGGCCCTGGCCGCGATGGCGAGTTTCACGGTGGCGAGGCTGGCGTCCACCGTTGCCGCAATGCGCGTCACGGTGCCGGAGTTTTCCATCTGCAGGCCGTTCGCCGCGCCGTCGTAGTCGCCGATGTCGCGGGTGCGGAGGATCTGGTCGCAGTGTTTGACGAGGGTGGCGAGTGAAATTTTCGGCATAAAGCGATGAAATCACAACGAACCCATTTGGCAAAGCGCTGATTAATATCGGGCTGACTGGTTTTTAAATTGAGACTACGGAAGCAGTTCCACCCGATATTTTATCTGCCCCTTGTTTCCGGGGATGAATGCGGAAACATCAGAGCCGGTTCCCTGGATCGGATCTCCAAAATCAATCCAATCCCTTTGAGGATTCTTGCCTTTTTTCGTGCCGGGAATTTGTAATTGATACCACCGGTTTGTCACCGACGGCCATGAAACTTGCACCCCCGCCGTATCAGATGCTTTGATCAGACTTGGCGTATTGGTTGTCGTGAGCAGGGTGTAATCTACGGCCACATCGGAGGGATAAGTCCCCAGCGGGCGGTCCATGCCTTGCGAAATTGCAATCCTAAATCCGCCAGTAAACGCCGCTGTATTATGACCAATATCAAAGCTGGCGAGTTCGTTTCCCTGGTCGTCCCAGAGGCTGGCGTGAAGGTTGTTGGTGCTGTTTCCCTCCAACACAAGGCGATAGAAATTGTTGTCTTCGTATGCGAATGGCTGGTCAGTTGAGGTGCCGCTGATGGAACTGCCGGCCCGAAACCGGCGGTCGCTCCCATAGGAACCGCCAAACAGCGATACGATGTCGTAGCGGCTCGCATCGGTGGCGTCTAAAATCCAGATCTCAACGCAGGCATCGATGCTTGTGCCGGGTGACTGCACCAAGGTGTTGAACCGGGTCTCATAGCGAAAGTCTGAAACATAAAAATTGGTGTTCAGGCTCCATCCGACGCGCTGCAAATCCGAAAGGGAATTGCTCATGCGCAACAGTGAATCCGCGCCAACAGTCTGAAATTGATAATTCGGAAAGCCCACATACGCCTCGGGCGTCGTGTCGCCACTGGCGCCGGGCGCGTCCGGCAATGGCCCAGCCCACAACGGATTCAAGGTTGGACCATTAAATCCGTCGAAGAACACCACCGAGGCCGCCCCGAATGACGCCGCCGAAGAACATAGTAAAAGCAAACCGATGGCTGCGCCTCGAAGATTGGCCTTAATGAACGACCCGAAAAGTTGGATTGGGAATTTCATTGCTGTTGGTTACTTGTTTGACCAAAAATAAGCAAGCGCCAAACTATTTCAACGCAACCGCCCAAAAGTTTTCCCTTTCTGTTGATTGATTTCCGCGACCAGCCTTTTATAGTCCGCATACATAGGATCAAAGCCCTTGCCCACCTCCGTATTTTCTCAAACGATTTGAACCAGAGCATGGATTTCTATTGTGGCGCGCTGTTCGGATTTTATCTGCAAGCTGGACCGGGATAGTTCATTAAAATCTTCAAAGCCGCGCCGTCGTAGTCGCCGATGTCGCGGGTGCGGAGGATCTGGTCGCAGTGTTTGACGAGGGTGGCGAGTGGGATTTTTGGCATGACGGGATTCACGGGTTAATGGTAACCGACGCCAGGGTAAAGCAGGTTGACGGCGAATAATTGAATGGCGGGAAAGATTTCGGAAAAAACGCGCCAGGCGATGATCAGGCCGATCATTTGAAACGCCGGTTGCTGCATCGTCTCCATCACCTTTTCGGCCTTCTCCGGCGTGGTGAAAAACATCAGCGCACCGCTGCCATCCAGCGGCGGCAACGGCAGCAGGTTGAAGGTGCAAAGCAGCAGGTTTAGTGAAAAGAAAATGCTCAGCAAGCTTGCCAGCACGTCGCCGAGGGGCGAGCCGGCGTCCACGACATGGGAAAAGTTGATGCTGGACGGTGTGTCAAAATAATGAAACGCGATGCCCACATGAATCAGCAGCGCCGCCGTCAGCAGGATGAGCAAATTCGCCGCCGGTCCGGCCAAGGACATGGTCGCGGCATGTTTGGGATGGCGCATGGCCCAATGCGGATCATACGGCGCACTGGCCCAGCCGATCATCCAGCCGCCCAGAACATAAGAAATCAAAGGCACGGCCACCATGCCGACCGGTTCGCGGCGGATGTGGGGAGTGGGATCCAGAGTAACCTGCCCCCCGCGGTAGGCGGTGTCGTCGCCAAGTTTCAGGGATGTCCACGCATGGGCAGCCTCGTGAGCGGTCGTCGAGAACACAAACACCACATACCATTTCAGGCCCTCGATTACGTCCAGAGTCATTGGCCGCGATGCTGGTGGCAGGCAAATGCTTTGTCAAGCTGCCCAGCGCAGCCGCCTGACCGGGGCGAACGCTGACCGGCTCGCCCATGACATCAAGGCGGAATGGTGGGCGGATCGCTTCATCCCGCCGTCCGAACAATGAACCCGAATGGCGTCGTGGTGGACGCGAACATCGCGTTCAAATCAGGTACGGAAGGATTTGTCCGTCGAAGTGTAGCCAGGGGAACTTATTGAAATTACTCACGCTGTCCCGCGCCATTGCCGGTCTCCAGGGCGGTCACCAAACCGACGTCAATGAATTTGACGTGGCTGCCTTCCGTATTGACGATGGCGGTTTTCCCGTCCTGGGTGATCAGGATGAACTCTGGATGCGGCACTGCGACAAGCGAACCGTCCGAAAGGCGCAGGCTGAAAGGTCGTCGCGAAGCAACCATTTGTTGCAACATTTCGATTTCCACGCCGTCACTTTAACCGCTTATTTCCGGGAGACAACTCCGTTTTCAGGTTTTAACCCATTGCCCGCCGGGTTCTCCCCAGGCATTCTGCCGTTGTGAATCCGCCCAACTCAAATCGTTGCAGCAAGGCGACGCTGATGCTTGGGACGCGGCATTTCGCTGGCTGTGGCCGACGGTGTTCGCAGTGGTGCAGTTGAAACTCCAGCCGTTCCTGCCGGGTGAGGTGGAGGACGTGGCGATTGAATCGCTGGAGCAACTGGTCGGAGAGCTCATTCAGGAGCAAACGAAACGGTAAATTTCAGCAAAGCAAACCAAAGTTATTTTTTGAATATGATCAAAGCACTCGCCCACATTTGTATTTTCTCAAACGATTTGAACCGGAGCCTGGATTTCTATTGCGGCGCGCTGGGACTGAAGCGGCATTTTGATTTCCTCAAGGACGGCGAACTGTTCGGCTTTTATCTGCAAGCCGGCCCGGGACAATTCATTGAAATCTTCAAGGCCGCCGCCGGCGAGGAAATCCGCAGCCAGCGGATCCACCATCTGTGCCTGGAAGTGGAGGACATGGACGCGTTGCGCGCCGCGCTGGACCTGCACGATATCGCGGTGACGCCGAAAAAATTGGGCTGCGACCAGACCTGGCAATGCTGGTGCAAAGACCCGGACGGAACCGACGTGGAGTTCCAGCAATACACGCCCAACAGTTCCCAACTCCACGCGAAAGACTGCATCGTGGACTGGTGAGTTTTTGGAGTGCGCCCGTCCCCGGGCGCTGCAACGTGAATCTTCCGGGCACGGCGTAGAACTCCACCACACGTCTTTCTGAGATTGCTGCGCCGGGGGGACGGGCGCACTCCGTCACCGAACTTTTTCAACGGGATGATTGATTTCCGCGCGCAGCCTTTTATAGTTCGCTTTGCTTAATTCACCGAGATGAACAATCCGAACGACGCCACGCCACCGTGGAACATTGAATCCGCCCGCGGGCTTTACAACATCCAGCGCTGGGGCGCGAAATATTTCGACATCAACGACGCGGGCCACGTCGTCGCCAAACCGTTGCAGGACACGGGCGCAACGGTGGATCTCACCGACGTGATCGAGGAGGCGAAAAGCCGCGGATTGAAATGCCCGATCCTGATCCGGTTCCAGGATATTCTCCGGCACCGCGTCGAGGCGATCAATAAGGCATTCCAAAGCTCCATCACGGAATTTGGGTATCAGGGAAAGTACCGCGGCGTGTTTCCCATCAAGGTGAACCAGCTCCGCGAAGTCGTGGAGGAAATTCTGGATGCCGGCAAGCCGTTCAACTTCGGCCTGGAAGTCGGCAGCAAGCCCGAATTGTTCGCCGGCCTCGCGTTGCAGAACCAGATGGGCAGCCTCATCATCTGCAACGGCTACAAGGACGCGGAATTTATCAAGATGGCGCTGCTCGGCATCAAGCTGGGCAAGACGGTCATCATGGTCGTCGAGAAGCTGGAGGAGCTGAAACAGATCATCGCCGTTTCCAAGCAGCTGGGGGTGGAGCCGCACATCGGCATCCGCGCGCGGCTGTTGAGCAAGGGCGCGGGCAAATGGGCCGAGAGCGGCGGCGAAAACGCCAAGTTCGGCTTGAGCACGGCGGAATTGCTGGCGGCGACGGAGATGTTGCGCGCAGAAAATCTCAGCCATTGTTTGAAGCTGCTGCATTTTCACATCGGCTCGCAGGTGCCGGACATTTTGACGGTCAAGAAAGCCGTGCAGGAAGCCGCGCGGTTTTACGCCAAGCTGCACAAGATGGGTTTTGCCATCGAATACATGGACGTGGGCGGCGGATTGGGCGTGGATTACGACGGCAGCCGTTCGGCGTTCGACAGCTCGACGAACTACACGCTGCAGGAATACACGAATGACATCGTCTATTATATCGCCGATGTGTGCAACGCCGAGAAGGTGCCGCATCCGAACATCGTCAGCGAAAGCGGCCGCGCCATCGTCGCGCACCATAGCGTGCTGATCGTGGAAGTGTTTGGCGCGATTGAAAAAATCCGGCCCGGCGACTTCCTGAAATACGGCGAAAACGAGCACCCGCTCGTCCGCGAACTGCTCGACATCAAAAAGAATCTGACGAAGCTCAACAAACTCGAAGCCTGCCACGACGCGCAGGAGCGCAAGGAGGACGCTCAGCAAATGTTCGCGCTCGGGATGATGGATCTGCCCGACAAGGCGAAGATCGAAAATCTTTACTGGGAGATCAGCCAGGAGGTCGTGACGAGTTTCAAAGGCCAGGCCTATATCCCGGAGGAAATCCAGAAGCTCGACGACACGCTCGCCGACCAGTATCTCTGCAATTTTTCCGTGTTCCAATCGCTGCTGGATCACTGGGCGCTAGGCCAGTTGTTTCCCATCATGCCGATCGGACGGCTCAACGAAAAACCCACGCGCGAAGCCACGCTCGTGGACATTACCTGCGATTCCGACGGCGCGATCAATAAGTTTATTGATTTGCGCGACGTGAAGGACACGCTGCCGCTGCATCAGCTCAACACGAACGGCAACGGCAACCTCGAGCCGTATTATATCGGCTTTTTCCTGATGGGCGCATATCAGGACATCATGGGCGACCTGCACAATCTGTTCGGCCGTGTGAACGAAGTCCACGTCTTCCTCGAACCCGATGAACCCGCTGGTTATTACATCGAGGAGATCATCGAGGGCGACACCATCATCCATTCGCTCACCGCCGTGCAATACGACGAAAATGAATTGAAACGCCAGATGAAGGCGCAGATGGACGAAGCCATCAAATCCGACCGCATGAAACCGTCCGAAGCCATGCGCCTGCTGGACGATTACGAGCGCGGGCTCAAGGCTTATACTTACTTGAGTTTTTGAAATGAATAAAATCACTCTCAATCTTGTAGTTCTACGCTCTGCTGACATCACGCGAGCAGCAGAATTTTACACGCGGTTGGGTTTGCGCTTCATACAGCATCGGCATGGCAAAGGCGCAGAGCATTTTGCTGCCGACCTTCCCGGCGGTGTTTTCGAGCTCTACACACAGACCGCCGATAGTCCGACCACACTTGGCACGCGCATCGGTTTCAGTGTTCCGTCAGTTGACGCAGTGATTGCCGCATTGACTGAATATCCTGCTGCGGTCGTGTCTGCGCCCAAGGATTCTGAGTGGGGCCGTCGTGCTGTTGTTGCCGACCCCGACGGACATCGGGTTGAGTTGATTGAATCCAAGCCATAAGCAACTCGCCGCACAAATTTGTTTTTCCATTCGTGATTCTTTCTTCATCATTTCCCCGTTGACGTCACGCTTGCGGGAAAATCCCGGCCGCGCTAGATTCACGCCATGAGCAAAGCTCAAATCCTTGAAGAACTGCCCAAGCTGACCGTCAGCGATCGTTCCCAACTCTTCGCCCGCCTCGCCGAACTCCACGAAGCCGACCTGCTGGACGGTGGCTCGCCGACTCCCGCCGAACGGCAGGCGCTCGACGAGGCGCTCACAGAATTCGAGCGCGACCCCGGCCCCGGCCAGCCGTGGCGCGAAGTCTTCCGTGAAATCCGCGCCTCCCGCCGGTGAACTGGAACGTCACCATCCGGCCCAAGGCGAAGGCCGACCTCCGCCGCGCGCATGACTGGTATGAAGAACGTTGCGCCGGACTGGGTGATGAATTTCTGGTTGACCACGCCGAAGCCCTTCTGCGTCTGGAGGCCGATCCGGAACGGTTCCCTCTTTACTATCGCGATTTTCGCCGCGTCCTCACCCACCGCTTTCCCTACAAAATATTTTTCCGCATTGTCGGGCGGAAAATCATTGTCTTTCGCATCCTGCACGGCGCGCAAGACCATCCGCGCGAACTTCGCCGGTGAGATTCCGCCGTCATCAGAAATTAAGACATTGGCGGTGAGCGTTAAATTTGTTTTTCCATTCGCCGTTCTTCGTTCATCATTTCCCTGATGTCTGAATCTGATCCCAATGCCCAACTGCTCCGTTCACTTGGCTCGCTGGCGCGCGGGCTTTCCGCCTTGTTCTGGGGCCTGCCGGTGGCATTGATCATCTGCGCGGAAACCGCCCGGGCCAGCTGGCTCAAGCCGCTCGGCATGTTGCCCGCGCTGTTCGCGACGGGTCTGCTGCTCTACGGTCTCTGGCAGATGGGCCGTTTTCAAAAACAGGAACGGCCCTGGCGCAACGCCCTCGACCGCGCCAAGCTGTCCGGCCTGGTCAACTTCGGCCTCTGTCCGTTTCTTTACTGGCAGAATAAAATGCCGGCGCAGCCGTTCTTCAATGCCGTCATTTTTGTGCTCGTCCTCTCGGCGATCATTTTCCTTTTCAACTTGAATATCGTTCTGAAGCAGCTCGGCGCGATGCTGCCGGACGAAACCTTGCGGCAGGAAACGCGACATTTCACCCAGCTCAACCGCTGGCTGCTTGTCACGCTGCTGCTGTTCGCCACCGCGTATGTGGTCGTGATGAACGATCCGCGTCTGGCGGCCAAGCTGGGGGAGTTTTTTGTCTGGATCAATCGGGCCAGTTTCTGGGCGCTGATTTTTTTCGCCCTCCTGCCGCTGGCAATGACCATGGCGCTGATCTGGAAAACCAAGGAAGTCATCCTCGACAGCGTCTTCGGTGCGCGGCAGTGACGGCTGGCTGCCGGCCCGGCGAAGCCAGCCTGGCTTTGGGCGCATCTTGACCCAGTCTCCGGAGCGCCGGTCTCCGACCCGGCCGGCATGGAATTTGGCCCGGAAAACACACCGGATCGGAGATCGGCGCTCCGTAAGGCCAGCAAGGGCGGCGGCAGTGTCAAGATGCGCCCGAAATAACTCGACGCCTCTCAAAACCGTTGACGTTCTCCGCTAAATTCATTTATCCTCCACGGCTCTATCAACGAGAATCATTGTGAATATTACTGTCGAAAATCTGGCCCCGTGCAAAAAACTGCTGCGGGTGGAATTGGACGCGAAGTCCGTGGACGAAACCTTTGACGCCATCACCAGGGACTATCAGAAGCAGGCGTCCCTGCCCGGCTTCCGGCCCGGCAAGGCGCCGCGCGACCTGGTGGCCAAGAAATACGACGCCGAAATCCAGGGCGAAGCCAAGCGCAAGCTCATCGGCGACGCGTATCGCAAGGCGCTCGAGGAGAAAAAAATCGCCGCGCTCGGCTATCCGGACATCGAGGAGATACAGTTCGGCCGCGGGCAAAGCCTGCAGTTCGCCGCGACGATCGAGACCGCGCCGGAATTTCAACTGCCGGAATACAAGGGCCTGGCCGTCAATCGCGAAATCAAATCCGTCACCGACGCGGACGTGGAACGCGCGTTGAACCTGCTCGCGCAGCAGCACGTGAAATTTGAGAACGCCGCGCGGGAATTGAAGATGGGGGATGTCGCGGTGGTCAATTATACCGGCACGTCCGAGGGCAGGCCGCTCACCGAGGTCGCCCCGGCCGCGAAGGGTCTGACGGAGCAGAAGAATTTCTGGGTGGACATCGCGCCCAACACGTTTATCGCCGGTTTTGCCGATCAACTGGTCGGCGCGAAGGCGGGCGACAAACGCACGGTCAACGTGGATTTCCCCGCGGACTTCGTGACGAAGGAACTCGCCGGTAAAAAGGCCGTTTATGACGTCGAAATCATCGAGGTGAAGGAAAAGGTCCTCCCGCCGATTGACGATTCGCTCGCCAAAACGTTTGGCGCGGAAAACGTGGAGAAGCTGCGTGCCGGCGTGCGGGTGGACCTCGAGAATGAATTAAAGTATTCGCAGACCAAGGCGATCCGCGGCCAGATCCTCGGCGCGCTGCTGGCCCAGGCCAGTTTCGACCTGCCGGAATCGGCGGTCGCGCACGAGACGAAGAACGTCGTCTACAACATCGTTCAGGAAAACACCAAGCGCGGCGTGGGCCGCGACCTGATCGAGAAGGAGAAGGACCAGATCTACAACGCCGCCGCCACGAGCGCGAAGGAACGCGTGAAGATGGCCTTCCTGATCCAGCGCATCGCGGAGAAGGAGGACATCAAGGTTTCGCAGGAGGAAGTCTTGCAGCGCGTGCAGGCCATGGCGCAGGCGTATCAGATCCCGGTGGACAAGTTCATCAAGGATCTGCAGAAGCGGAATGGCATCAACGAACTTTACGACCAGATCGCGCACGAGAAAGTGCTGACATTCCTCGAGAACAACGCGAAGATTTCGGACGTGTCGGCGGCGGAAGCCAGGCCGAATTAACCGGTTGGTTACCTTGAGGCATGCCGGAGCGTCTGGGTTGGGACGCGTCCGGTGGAAGCCGCAACTTTGGCCGCAACGCGGGGTTTGTTTCACGGACGCATCATGAAAAAATTTGGCGTTGGAATACTATTGTGCGCGGCGACCTTTGTGGCCGCCGCCCAGACCAATTCGGCTCCGGCGGCGACGCGCGACATGTCGTTGCAGGATTGCATTCAGGAGGCGTTGCAGCACAACCTCGACATGCAGATCCAGCGTTACAACCCGCAAATCTCGCTGTATGACCTGAACATCAATTACGCCGGCTACGATCCGACCTTCAGTTTTGCCGGCGAGCACACGTATAACAACAGCTCCGGGACGTTTCAAAACGGCCAGCGCATTCCCGGGAATGAAATCAGTGCGGATAGTTTCAGCTCGGATTTCAAGGGGGGCACCCCGTGGGGCATGACGTATGATTTGGGGGGGAATGCTTCCAGTTCCAAAGGTTTCCAATTCGGATTGGACACCAATTCCATCCTGAAAAAAGCCAACCTCCAAAGCTCCTCCGGCCAGGTCGGCGCCTTCGCGCTCACCCAGCCGTTGCTGAAAAATTTCTGGATTGACCAGACCCGCTTGAATATCCGGGTCGCCAAAAACCGGCTGCAATTTTCCGAGCAGGGTGTGCGCGGGCAGGTCATCACCAGCGTCACCGACGTGGAGAACGCCTACTATGAACTGATCTTCGCGCAGGAATTCGTGAAGGTGCAGCAGGAGGCGCTCGACCTCGCGCAGACCCAGCTCGATCAGGACCGGCAGCGGGTTCAAATCGGCAGCATGTCGCCGCTGGATGTGCAGCAAGACGAATCCCAGGTCGCCACCAGCCAGGCAAATCTCATCTCGGCCGAGAACGCCCTGTCCATCGCCGAAAATGCGCTGAAGAATTTGCTGACCGACGATTACGCCCGCTGGCACAGCACCAACATCCAGCCGTCGGAGACCCTCACCGCGGATCTGAAATTGTTCGACCTGCAGGATAGTTGGAACCGGGGCATGGCCGGGCGGCCCGACCTCTTGCAGGCGCGGCTCGACGTCGCGAAGCAGGGCATCCAGTTGAAATTTGACAATAACCAGCTTTACCCGTCGCTGGATTTGATCGGCACCTACGGCTACAACGGCGCGGGCGAGGAGTTCGGCGATACGTTCAACCAGATCAAGCTGGCCAACCAGCCGTTCTGGAGTTATGGCGCGCAGTTTTCCATGCCGTTGAGCAATGTGGGGGCGCGCAATACTCAAAAGGCTGACAAGGTGACCTTGAAGCAACTGCTGCTGACCTTGAAACAAAAGGAGCAAACGGTCATGGTGGACATCGACAATGCCGTCAAGCAGGCGCAGTCGGATTATCAGAGCGTGGAGGCCACCAAACAGGCGCGCATCTACGCCGAAGCCGCACTGGACGCCGAGCAGAAGAAATATGCCGTTGGCAAAAGCACCACCTTCACCGTGCTGCAGCTTCAGAACAACCTCACGGCGGCCCGCTCGCAGGAGATCCGTTCGCTGGCGGATTACAACAAGGCCCTCGCCAATCTCGCCGCCGAAGAAGGCAGCACCCTCGAACGCAACAGCATCACCCTCGAACTGAAATGACCGGGGTGTCCGCGTGGACAGCACGCGGAACGTCAGATAAAACGAGGAAGGAATAGCAATTTCGCGCCAGCATCTTGGACTGCGGCCGCCCTCTGCCGCTTTCCCACACGCTCAATTAAATTTTGACTTCACTTCCAGCCATGCGCGCACCATCGTCATTTTATGCCTGAACCAAGAACACCTTGGCCACACGCACCCACGCATCAGCTTTCCAATCGTGGGACGTATTTTGTCACGGCTTCCACTTATCAGAAAGCTCACCATTTTCACGGCGCAAAACGGCTCCGGGTTTTGCAACGCGGCTTGCTGACCTGGCGGAAAAGTTCGGCTGGCAGCTGGAGGCATGGGCGGTGTTCTCGAACCATTATCATTTCATTGCTCACTCGCCCGCCTATGAAGAAGCTGCTTCCAGCTTGAGCGATATGCTGAGCGTGTTGCATGTCAAGACGGCGGAGTGGGTGAACAAACTCGACCAGACGCCGACAAGTGTGGTTCAACTTTCGGGAAACCAGGCTCACGAATCAACGTTCGTATCTGGCACGGCTGAACTACGTCCATCAGAGCGCGGTGAAACACGGGCTGGTGCCGGTGGCCTGCCAGTATCCGTGGTGCTCGGCGGCCTGGTTTGAACGCACCGCATCGGCGGCGATTGTGAAATCCATTGACCGGTTCAAGACGGATCGGATTTCGGTGGCGGATGAGTTTGAGGCAAGTGCGGATTGGCAAGTGGGGAATGGTTTCTATTCCGTGCTGAGTCTTCGATTCGAAAGCGCAGGTTATGCGTTGGAAAAGCGCTAGAGGGCGGCCGCTCTTGCGGGTGCACGCGCAACGTCAGATAAAACGAGCGCGACGGCATGAGATCAAATCATTCAGCACAGCTGGCATTTTTTAGACAGGCCAATTTTCAGAATTCAATTTGCGCGCCGATTTTTCACAAATATTTTTCATCATATTCGACTCCAAGTTTTTTTAAGAAACACCCCAGGTTCATTCCTGAAATGATTTTGGCCGGCGATGCCCGGCTGGATTCGCAACGGATTCCCTGACCGCTTCACAATTTGCAATGCCTGCCGTGAACGCGACCTGGCCCGGTTGCCACGCGAACCCGGCCGCCGAGCTATTCGTGCAAACATCCGCGCCTTTCGCGGTGGCGATTTTTTTTCATTTGGAATAAGAATTTGCAGCACTTTCGCGCGACCTCCGGCTGCGCCCAAATAATTTTTCCGTTCCTTTGCGATTGGATTTTTTCCGCGGGCATCGTTTCGCCTTCATTTGCGCAGGCGGCGGGAATGCGCCGGCACGATTGCAAATTTCACATTTAAAAAAAACCCGGGAACAATCCCGTTTGGCATTCTTTATGCAAAGTGGCCGTCTGCGAATTCTAGCTGGCGAGTTTGATCAGCTTGAAGAAACCACCGCGAACGTTTTGTAATTCGCGGTTACACAAACCATCATGCAAAAGTAGAAAGACGTATGAAATATGTAATCAAGAAAACCAGTGCCGATGAAACACATCGGCTGCCAGAAACCGAACGGCCGTCCGACCACGGTGTCATGCGGCACAGTAAACCTCCGGCACGATCGGCAGGACGGTTGCCATCGTTCCTCGCCGTGCTCTCGGCGGCAACGCTATGCACCTTTCCGGCGCTGGCTGACGGCCAGAACGACAAGAAGCCTGGGAGCTTCGAGGTGGTGGAAGCGACCATTCCCGAGATGGAGGCCGCGATACAGTCGGGCCTCCTGACCTCGGAGGATCTCGTGAACATGTATCTGGCCAGAATCGCAGCCTACGACGTCGCCGGGCCCAAGCTGAACAGCTTCGGGCTGGTCAACCCGGACGCGCTGGGCACGGCGCAATGGCTTGACGCCCTGCGGCAGAAATCCAAACCTGATCCGGCCCTTCTGAAATCGTGGGGCTTATCGGAAAAACAGTTCGAGGCCCTCCGCCATTCAACTGACGAGAAAGCCCCGCTCTATGGCATCCCGGTTTTGCTCAAGGACAACATCAACACCAAGGACATGCCCACCACCGCCGGCTCGGTGGCGCTGGCGGGATCCATTCCGGCCGACGATGCCTTCATCACCAAAAAACTGCGTGATGCCGGTGCCGTCATTATCGGCAAGGCCACCATGACCGAGTATGCGAACTTCCTGACCGGCGGCATGCCTGCGGGCTACAGTTCCCAGTTCAGCTATGGGTTTAACCCCTACTTTCCATATCCGCAGCCGGGTGGTGACGGACGACCCGTGCTTTCGCCCAGCGGTTCAAGTTCCGGCCCGGGCATTGCCACGGCCGCGAGCCTCACCGCCGTCTCCATCGGTTCTGAGACCTCCGGCTCCATCCTGGGACCGTCCAGCGCGGAAGGCATCGTCGGCATCAAACCGACCGTCGGCCTCGTCAGCCGCAGCGGCATCGTCCCCATCTCGGCGGACCAGGACACCGCCGGCCCGCTGGCGCGAACCGTCCGGGACGCCGCCATCGTGCTGGGCGTCATCGCCGGTTACGATCCCAATGATCCCGCAACCAAGGCTTGCCTGACCAACGGCAACGCCTTCAGCGACTACACGAAGTTTTTGGATCCAAATGCGTTGAAAGGCGCCCGGATTGCCGTGCCAAAAACCTCGTCGCTGATCGTCTCCAACGCCGTACTGATCCTGCAGTCTGAGGGGGCCTTCGTGCAGATTATTCCGCCGCTGGCCAATCCTACTGCTCCGAGCATCCTGAACTATGGATTCAAACGCGACCTCAACGCCTATCTGGCGCAATTGCCTGCCTCCTGGCCCCGGCGGACCCTGGCCGACATCATCGCGTTCAACAACATCACTCCCGGCGCATTGAAGTATGGCCAGACGCTGGCCCTGGCTTCGCAAGCGCTCGACATCTCACCTGGAAGTGCCGACACGGCGACCTACCAAACCAACCTGCTGGCGGGCTGGGCCCAGTCGCGCGGCATCTTGGACGGGGTTTACAACGGACCTGACGGCATCCCCGGCACCAGCGACGATTTTGACGCGCTGCTCAATCCCGGCGCCGGCACACCGGCGCGTGCGGGCTATCCCAGTGTCGCCGTCCCGGGCGGCTTCCTGCCGGCGACCACCAACATCCTGAATCCGCAACCCGGCGACGTCGTCTTCTCCGGGCGGGCCTTCAGCGAGTCCAAGCTGATCGCGCTTGCCTACGCCTTCGAGCAAGCCAGCAAATTGCGTCATCCCCCGGCCAGCACCCCGCCCCTGCCCACGGACCTGATCCACCGCTGACATCCAGACGGCCAAAACGGTTTTTCAAAACCTTCAGCCTGCCCGTAACTGGGGGGCTGAAGGTTCTTTGTTTCTTAGACGGGGTTAAATCGGACAGCAAGGCGGGGGCGGTTTTAGAAAGCAGGAACCGAATTTTCAGAATTCAATTTGTGCCGCCAGTGCGGGTTTCAAGTTTCGTAGATTAATCATAAAGAAAATCGAAATCCAAACTGATATGAGTTGGCTCTTTGAAACCTTCTTTTTCAACCTTTTCTATTGCCAGTTGAATCATAGTTACCACGCCAGTATCGGCTAAAAATTGGGTTCTTATTGCTCCAATAAAATAACCCATTCCTAAACATTCAACGCGCTTCTCGCCGTTTTTCTTGACGATTTTAAACTCCATATCTTTTCCAAATTCAACTTCCAATCCAATTTGGCGCAGGTCATTAATTAAAAAAACTGGATTATACAACGTCATCACTCGCATCTCTTGAAAAATAATTGATTTGCGCACGGCGGCATCCAAAGGCCAGAAAAATAGCGGTCGCATCCCAAATGGAAGAAAATATCTACCTTCTGCTGGATAGAGAATCCAAGATGTCAAAATAAAGTTTTGGGGCAGACTTTTATCAATAATTTCTGCGGTTGGACTTTTTAAGGTTTCGAGGTTTCTCTGAAAGTTTGCTCCAGTGTCTATCGGTTCTCCTCTGAGCTGTGAATAAAGAGGCATCTCTTTAAATCTAATGCCAACCAACAACAACCCGCGATCAACCTTGATGCTGCCCCATTTGCCAATCGACGACTGGTCGTAAAGCTCCTTCAGCTTCATTTCGATAAAAAGCATTCCGACATTCTCTGGTGGGTCCTTCCGAAGCGGTGGTTTGAACGCTTCTTGCATACCTTTGAGTTGTTTCTTAAGTCGGTCCAAAAGTTCTGGTGGAAGCTGCTCTGAAATTGGTTTGGCTTGCACTTCCAGAATTTTAGGCAGCATTTCTTTCGGCAATTTTCCTCCGACCAAGGTAATGTTGACAGAAATTTCGGTTTCGGATTTTTGGTGTGATTTAATTTCACCAATAGCTGCAACTTTTAAGTCAATCGGGTCTATTAAGCTAACATCTCCGAGGCGAAGAAATGTTGTGATTGAATGCATCAACACAATGTATTTTCCAAACCGAGGCGTATTTTTGGCAAATTCATACTCTCCTCGTCCTCCCGCGTTAAGCGCAAGATGAGGAATAAACTCGTGGTCATAGTGCTTTTTTAAGAGTTCTCTCTCGTTTCCATAAAAAATCCATGCAAACGAATCACCCAACGCTTTGCCAATGTCCAAAACTTGGGTTAACACGCGTTTATAGCGAGCCAATGTTTGCGTGCTCTCGGAAACCTGCTTATGGTTGGCTGATGTTTTTTGAGAATTGAGTTTTCGTTCTTCTCTGCAAATTGCTCGGTAAGTCGCCTCAATTTGATAAAGGGCAGCCAATAATGTGGGTTGGAACGAAAATAAAGTTTCCGCATTGTTCATGTCGGAAAGTTTCTTCCAGCAATCTTGAAATATTTCTTCAGCCTTTAAAACGGTTTGCCTGACTTGCTCTTCAGTAATCATGCAAAGCGTTTTTGTTTTATGAAAGCTGTTCCACCCAGCGAGCCAGTTGCTTCGCGACCTCCTTCGTGCCCGGGGCGCCGGTTAGATTGCGTTTCGCCATCACTCTTTTCATTTTTTACGGCGTTCGCGCAAAGCCATCGCGTCGCCGGTGAGCGCCGGATCTTTGCCGCGTTCCTTTTTGCGCCGGGCGAGCAATTCCACGCCGCGCTTGAGTTGCGCCGCGTACCGCTTTTCCTCCGCGCGCAGGCTGGCGAGATATTTGGTGATGTCGTGGCCGTGCTCCGTGGAGATGCGATGCCGCACCGCCCGGATTTCCTCGATGGCCTGGTCCGCTGCGTTCATGTTTCGATGTCTCCCAATAATTCCGGCGGCGGCGCCAGAACACTCAGTTTTGCGAGCGCCGATTCCAAATTGTAGCAGCCGACGTGAGGAGGCTCAAAATCTTCTTTGAAATGAGCTTCCTCACGTCGGCTGCTACAATGTTATGAAAGCTGTTGCCGCCAGCGTGCCAGTTGCTTCGCAACTTCCTTCGTGCCCGGAGCGCCGGTCAGATTTCGTTTTGCCATTGCCGTTTTCAGATTGAACACGCCCAGAGCGTCGCGGCCAAAGGTTTTGTCGATGCTTTGCAGTTCGGCAAGCGTGAGCTGGTTCAGCGGCCTGGCGAGGTTCTCCGCCATGGCCACCACCTCACCGACGACGTGATGCGCCGGCCGGAACGCCATGCCTTTGCGCACGAGATAATCGGCGAGGTCGGTCGCCAGCAACGCCGGGTCGCTCGCGGCGGCGGCGCAGGCGGCGCGGTTGATCTTGGTGTTCGACAACATCGCGGCCATGAGGCGCGTCGAGGCGCGCACGGTGTCGGCGGTGTCGAACAGCCGTTCCTTGTCCTCCTGCAGATCGCGGTTGTAGGTCATCGGCAATCCTTTCAGCAGCGTGAGCAGCGACATCAGGTTGCCAAAGACGCGGCCGGTCTTGCCGCGCGTGAGTTCGGCGATGTCGGGATTTTTCTTCTGCGGCATGAGCGACGATCCGGTGGTGTAGGCGTCGGCGATCTTGATGAAATTAAATTCCGCGCCGGCCCAGAGGATCACGTCCTCCGCGAGCCGCGAAAGATGCACGGCGAGCAGCGCGCCGGCGGCGCAGAATTCGACGGCGAAATCGCGGTCGCTCACAGCATCCATGGAATTTTGTGTGAGCTGAACCTCACCGTTGGCATTCACAAAGCCAAGCAGTCTGGCGACGAGCACGCGGTCGAGCGGGAGAGTGGAACCGGCAATTGCGCCGCTGCCGAGCGGGCAGACGTTCACGCGCGAGTGGCAGTCCCAAAGCCGTTCGCAATCGCGTTCGAGCATCTCGACGTAGGCGAGCAGATGGTGTGCAAGATAGACCGGCTGGGCGCGTTGCAGATGCGTGTAACCGGGAATGAGGACATCGGCATTCTTCTCGCCAAGCGAGACAAGGACGCGTTGCAGCCCGGCGATTTCGCCGAGGAGCGCGGTGATTTCATCGCGCAACCAGAGCCGCACGTCGAGGGCGACCTGGTCGTTGCGCGAGCGGGCAGTGTGGAGTTTCGCGCCGGCGGGAACCCGTTTGGTCAGCTCCGCTTCGATGTTCATGTGGACGTCCTCGAGTTCGGGCTTCCATTTGAACTGGCCGGCGGCGATCTCCTTGCCGATTTGATTCAAGCCTCTGGTGATGGCGCTCAATTCGTTTCGATTTAGCACGCCAATTTTCTGGAGCATCGTCGCGTGGGCGAGGGAGCCCTGGATGTCGTGCTGCCAGAGCCGCCAGTCGAAGGAGATGGATTCGGTGAACTGTGCGACATCGGCGGCGGGACCACCGGTGAAGCGTCCGCTGCGGGAAACGGGAGATTTTTTATTCATGTTTGTATTTTGTCACGGCGTCTTTTGTCACGGCGTTTTGCATAAAAGTAGTAAGCGACCAGCACCGGAATTGACATCAATAAAACCATGGCAATTGGGATTGATGGCCCACTTCCTAAAATTGGCGAATGGCTGATATAATCTTTCAGGCCAATAATTTTCAGTCTAAGCAAATCCGATTGCGGCGAACCCAATGCGATTGCTTTTTCAAATGCTGTGGCCGCAAGATGATAATCACGTTTGGCCCAGGCTGCGACGCCGAGCATTTCATAGCATGCCGGCTCTTTCGGATTCATTTGTGCCATATAAATGACACCGGCTTCAAAATTTGTGTCACTTGCCAAATTCCATTTTCCGCGATAATCAGGCGGCACATCATAAAGTGACATTTCACCAAGAATTTCCCTGCATGTTTGTGGTCTTTCGATTTCACCAGCTCTTGATAATTGGCTTCCAAATTTTGCAAAGCGTCGAAAGCATTGGTTTCGGGCACAAATAAACTTTCGTCTGGTCGGCGCAAGCGTCCCCACGCTGAATCAGTCGAAAGCATTGGATATGTGAATTCATCCACATAAACATGGCGCGATTGATACCTGGGATCACGGATCAAGTATTGCAGCAGTGCCAGGTGATATTTTTCCAAACCGAAGTGCGCGCCGGGATTGATTTCCAAGTCGCGAGCGATTTCTTTTTCCGCGTCAGCATAACGACCAAGCAGATGGTAAGCGGTGCCGAGATTGGCATGGATGCCGTAATCCCCCGGGAATTTAGAAACAATCGACTCCAAAAGCTTCACCGCAGTTGCTGCCTGGTTTAGGCGAAGATACGCGCCCGCCAGATTGTTCCACCAGTCGGGATTGCCCTCGTCGCGGTTCGCTTCGAGCTTTGTTATTCTTTCCCGCAACGGGGTAAAATCTTGCGGCGGCTCCGAAACATTCAGGATCGCTTGTGCGAGGTCGTGGCTACGGCGCTTTTCATGCCAGAGCGATTCCGCATCCCAGATGCAGGCATGGCCAGTCATGGCGAACAACGCCAAGACAAAAACCCAGGATGAAATTTTCATTTGATGGATCCGCAGATTGCGCGAATGACACGGGCTTTTTAACGCAAAGACGCAAGGACGCAAAGGCATTTCCGCCACGTCTTCGCCGCCCGGCGTCCGGATTGGATAAACTTCTTTAAAAACCGCATTGCCGTGGGCGTGCGACTATGGAATGTTTCCGCCGCAGCCATGAGCGAATACACATATGCCTGTCCAGTGTGCGGCCAGCACATGCGATGCGATTCATCGCAAGCCGGCACGGTGATGGAATGCCCGACGTGCTTTCAGAAGATCACCGCGCCCCAGGCCCCCGCCGCCGGCGACGACCAGAAGTTCGTCCTGACGGGCACCAAGGTGGGCGAACGGCCGGTGCCAAAGGCAGCGGCGGATAGTTCCATTGCGGTTTCAACGGCCAAAGGGTTTCCCTGGGCCATTCTCACCGGGGTGCTGGTGCTTGGCCTGGCGGGGGCCGGCGCGTTCGTTTTCCGCGAAAAACTTTTCAAATCCTCCGAAAGCAGCCCATCCATGGCAGATGCCTCGCCGGCCAAACCGCAAAAACAGGAAAAACCGGCGGCCGTTGCCCCCCCCGCCAGCGACTCGAACTGGATGCTCTCGCTCGGCACCAACGCGATTCCCGATTCGCCCGTGGCCGGCCGGATTCACGGCCAGGATTTCATTGTCGAGCGCGCGACGTTCCAGAACGGTTCATTGATGTTGCGCAACGGAACGCACGGGCCGGTGGAGTTCGCCGCGTTCATCAATTTCAGCGGGGCACCGGCGGAGGCGCTGTCCGGCCAGACCATCAATGTGACCACCAACGCGGACAAGGCGGCGCGCGTGTCGTTGCGCTGGAAGGATGACAGCGGCACGGTGCAAAAGTTGAATTACAATGACAGGTATGCGCTGCGGCTGGAGTTCGGCGCGCTGGCGAACAACCGGCTGCCGGGGAAAATTTATCTGTGCGCCCCGGACGAGGAGAAAAGCTATCTGCTGGGCAGCTTCAACGCCGACGCGCGCAAGCCCAAGCCGAAGGCGCCGCCGAAAAGATAGAGCTCCAAATTCCAAGCACCAAGGTCCAGAGAAACTTTAAGCTCCAAAATTCAAAGTGAGCCTGGCGCGTGGTGGTTTGGCGATTGAAGTTTGACGCTTCTCTGGAGCTTGGTGCTTGGAATTTTTTCGTGTGTTTTGTGCGATTCGTGGTTTCCTCTCTTCGGTTTTATGAACATCGAACTCATCAACACCGGCAGTGAATTGTTGCTGGGCCGCGTGCTGAACACGCATCAGCAATGGATCTGCCGCCGTCTCGCCGACCTCGGCTCCGTGGTGGCGCGGCAGGTGACCGTGCCGGACACGGCGCGCGACATCCAGCACGCCGTGCGCGAGGCGCTGGGCCGCGCCGATCTGGTGATCGTCACCGGCGGCCTCGGCCCGACTTCCGACGACATCACGCGCGATTTGATCGCGCAACTGCTCGGCAAAAAACTGGTGCACGATAAAGCGGTCTTCATGCACATCAAAAATTATTTCGCGGCGCGCAAACGTCCGATGCCCCCGAACAATGACGTGCAGGCCATGGTGCCGGAGGGCGCCATCGTTCTGCCCAATCCCAACGGCACCGCACCGGGGCTGGCGATGCGGATCGGGTCTGGGGTCTGGGACCTGGCGTCTGGGAAAACTCAAACTCATGAGCGGTCTTCTTTAGACCCCAGATCCCAGACCCCGGACCCGAGACTCCAGACCCCGGACCCGAAATGGCTCATCATGCTGCCGGGTCCGCCGCGTGAGTTGCATCCGATGTTCGACGCGGCGGTGGTGCCATTGCTGCAACGGGAATTTCCACTGCAAGCCCCGTTCGTCTGCCGCACCTTGCGCACCGGGGGCATCGGCGAATCGGCGGTTCAGGACCAGATCAAGCCTTCGCTGGATCCGCTCGTGGCGGCGGGTCTGGAGGTCGGCTACTGCGCGCGGGTCGGACAAGTGGACGTGCGTTTGACGGCCAGCGGATCGAATGCGGCGGACATCGTGCGCGAGGCCGAGGCCGTGGTGCAGAAAATCATCGGCGCAAACATTTATGGTTTCGACGACGAAACCATCGAGGAGAACCTCGTCCGTCTGCTGAGCACGCAGCAGAAGACGTTGGCGCTGGCGGAATCCTGCACGGGCGGCAGCATCGCCAACCGGATCACCAATGTGCCGGGCGCCTCCGAAATCTTTCCCGGCGGCGTGGTGAGCTACAGCAACCTGGCGAAGGAAACCTTGCTCGGCGTCAGCGCCGGATCGCTGGCGGCGCACGGCGCGGTGAGCGAGGCGGTGGCGCGGGAGATGGCCACGGGCGCGCGGGAAAAGTTCGGCACCGATTTTGCCATTGCCGTCACGGGCATCGCCGGGCCGGGCGGCGGCACGGTGGAAAAGCCGGTCGGCACGGTTTTCATTGCACTGGCGGGAGCTTTTGGCATTGTAGTCGAGCGCAGGCTGAACCTGTATGAACGCGCGATGTTCAAGGAGTTGACTGGGCAACAAGCCTTGGAAATGTTGCGGATACGTCTGGTTTCTGCTTGATGACGTTAAACTTTAGCGTAAAGTGGCGACGATTAACTCAGAACCAATTTCCAAAATGCCTTTGACTTCTGATACGCCGGCACCCCCGAGTGATCCCGTTGCTGAGAATGTCGATCCCCTGCCGGTCCCAAGACGTCGTGGCACTTTGCTGATCGTGGATGACGAAGACGGGCCGCGCCAGTCGTTGCGGGTGATTTTCAAGGATGAATATAATCTGCTGTTGGCCGAGGACGGGCCGACCGCGATCGAACTGGCGCAGAACCACGACATTGACGTGGCCTTGCTGGACATCCGCATGGCCGGCATGTCGGGGATCGAAGTTTTGGAACGGCTCAAATATGTGAAGCCGGACATGGAGGCGATCATGATGACGGCGTTCGAGACGACCGACACGATCCGGAAGGCCCTGCGCCTGCGCGCCTGTGATTACATCAACAAGCCGTTCGACCTCGCGACGATGCGTGACGCCGTAAGCCAGGCCATGCAACGCCGCACGCTTGAAAGTGAAATCCACAGCAGCGCGGAAAAAGTCCAGGAACTGCTGGCTGAACTGCAGAATCAGCAGGTTGAGCGGCAGATCGACCGGAAGCGCGGCGACATTTACGCGAGCATCATCCATGACATCAACGGCCCGCTGACGGTCATCTCCGGTTTCGTGCAGGTGCTGAACCAGCGGCTGAACCGCACGGCGCGAATGGAGGTGGAGGACCTGGAGTTCGTCAAGAACCGGCTGAACATCGTCACGCGGCAGACCACCAATTGCATCGAGATTTCCCGGCGTTACCTCGAAATTTTGCGGACCAAGTCCGGCCAGTGCGCCCCGCGCGTCGGCGTCAACCAACTGCTCAAGGACCTCGAGCACCTCGTGCGCGTCCATCCGAGCCTGCACGAAAATGAATTTCACCTCATCCCCTTCGTGGAAGACATCGGCGTCAAGGCCAATGGCACGGACGTGATCCAGATCTTGCAGAACCTGGTGGTCAATGCGTTTCAATGCGCCGAGCACCCGCATCGCGTGGAAGTCAGCGGCGAGGTGCTCCGCGAGCCGCTGGATTTGACGGCGTTCAAGGACGGTCCGAAATCCCGGCTGCTGAATATCGAGAGCATGGACAACACCGCGCCGCTGGTGAAATTTTCCGTGCGCGACAACGGCCACGGCATTACGGCGGAAGTGCTCCCCAAGATTTTCCAGGCCTACTTCACCACCAAGGGCCCACGCGAAGGCACCGGCCTTGGTCTCAACATCGTCCAGCGGCTCATCCGGGAAGGCAACGGCGCGCTGCATTGCCAAACCGAAGTCGGCGAGGGCACCACGTTCACGGTTTATCTGCCGGGAGCGGAGCTGGTGAAATAATCCTCCGCAGATTTCAGTGCGTTGTGTAGCCGGATTGCGCCATTCCATAGGCGAACCAGCAGCCAAGATAGCCGCCGATAATGGTGAGGTCGGCGGTTACCGCGACGGGTGTTAAGGCGATTTTTTCCACCCGTCCCTGGCCGTCATTGTAAGTGGGCAAATCATGCAAACTGCTGCGGCCATCGCTGCCATAAAGCGTGAATGATTGCCGGTTGGTTTCGACGACCGCGTAATGCGCCAGGGCCCGGTTGGTTTCGCCCGGGGTTGATTCAAAAACCGGCACCGGCGACAAATGGCGCGTCAGGTGCATGCTGGCAAAATGCGGCGCGCGCCGCTGATCCACACCATCACAAAGCGGGACTAAACATATATCTGCGCACCTTACCGGTGCGCCGTGTTGATGACCGCGTCGAAGGCGGGGCTGGGTTTGTGATCGCGGCGGAACAACAGCGGATAATTCATGCGTCCCCGGTTCAGCCACGAATCGCCATCGCTCACGCCCCAGAAGGTGACGAGGGCGATGTCTTTGCGATGTTTGACAAACACGGAGAAAAGACCGGCGTAACGTCTGGCCAGCGCCTGTTGCACAGCATCGGGGAGCCCGTTTGAATAAACGTTTGACGTGATCTCCCGCTGCATTTCGGCGACCTCCGCGCTTTCGCTCCGCCCCAGCAAATCCACATCCAGTTCCGTGATCATGACTTTGACACCCAGCTTCGCGAAAGCCGAGAGGGTCGCGTCCACCTGTTCCAGTGCCGGCCAGTCCATCTTGACATGGGACTGCGAGCCAATGGCGGTGACCGGAATTCCCCGGGCTTGGAGTTTCTGGATCAGCGCGATGGCTCCTTTGCGCTTCGGTTCATTCTCAAGGGAATAATCATTGTAACGCAGAACCGCGTCCGGGTCGGCTTCGTGCGCATATTGAAACGCCTTCTCGATGTAGTCGTCGCCGATGATTCTTTGCCATGGCGATCGGCGCAATGTGCCGTCCTCGTTCAAGGCCTCATTCACGACATCCCAGCATTGAATACGACCCTTGTAGCGGCCGACCACCGTCTGGATATGGTCATGCATCCGCTTTAACAGCAGCTCGCGATCCGCCGAGTTGGTGCCGTTCAACGCCCGCCCGTTGGCATCCCGAAAAACCCAGCGCGGCGTTTGGCTGTGCCAGATCAGCGTATGGCCGATGATATACATCCCGTTCGTCTCGCCGAAATCAACGTAGCGGTCGCCAGGCTCGAAATCGTAGCCATTCTCACCCGGACGAGGATGGATGATTTCCCACTTGAGGACGTTTTCGGGCGAGATGGAATTGAACTGGGCTTTGATCAGCGCGGCACCGTTGGTGTCTTCGCCGGTGAACTGTTTCTGGTTGATCGCCACGCCGATCATGAAGTCGTCTTGGTAGGCATCCTTGAGGGTTGGGGAGCCGGTCTTGGGGTTGGTCGCACAACCCGCCAGCAGCCCGGTGAGCACGAGGAGAAGCGGTAATGATGGTGTATTCATGAGCATCAGGGTTACGCCGTTTTGGCGGCAGATTGGTTTCGGCGTTCCGCCAGTTCGTCGGCCATCTGAATCGTCAGCTGTTTGTTGAGCTGATAAGCGATCAGCAACACCGTGCAGATGGCGAAGAGGATGCCGACCACGATCCCGCTGCAGGCGCGATACCCCTGCACCGCCTGCGCTGCGTCCGGCAGCTTGGTGTCGTAGTTAAAGAGGCCGGCCATGATCCAGAGGAACGACGCCGAGCCGAGGGCCAGGCCGGCTTTCAGACCAAAGCCGATGGACGCGAAAACCATGCCGGTGAAGCGATGGCCGGTCTTCCATTCGGAATAATCCGCCACGTCGGCGTAAATCGCCCAGATCAACGGAATGGTCGGCGCGTAGGCGATGGCAATGAACACCGTCAGCAGCACCATGCCCCAGACATTTGTGGGCGAAAGGAAATAGAACGCCAGCGAACCCAGGCTGGCCAGCGCGAAACCGGTGACCGCAACGGCCTTCTTGCCGAATTTTTCCGCCAGCGGCGGTGACAGCAGGATCACGATGATGGTGATGCCCGTGCCGAGCATGTTGATGATGCTGTTGGCGACGTCGGCCACGTTGGAGGTCGCCAGGTCCGCCCGGTCGCCGTGAACGATGTAGCCCAGCGTTTCCAAAATGCCGGAAGTCTTCGCGCCCGCCGGAACCACCAGCCCGAGTTGTTGCACCCAGTCATACAGCGCCGCCCGATCGGCGTAATGATGATAATAATTGTAAAGCGCCCCGCCGCGAAACGAGAGAATGCAGAAATGGCAGAGCGTCATGAAAAACATGACCTTCCACGGATTGTTTTTGAGCAGGTTCAAAAAGTCCTGCTTCGGCGACGTTTTTTCCCTCGAGACCGGCTGGATGCGCTCCCGGGTCGTCGTGAACGTGATCAGGAACAAGACCAGGCACAGCACCGCCCAGATGGTCATGGTCATCTGCCAGCCGTATTGCTGGTCGGCAATGCCCACGGGCCCGTCGCCCGCGTGATGCCGGGCCAGTTTGGCCACCAGTGGCAGCGTGAAGCCGCCCACGATGAACTGTGCCGCATTCACCGCGATGAAACGGAAGGAATTTAATTTTGCCCGCTCGTTGACGTCGCCGGTCATGACGCCGCCCAGTGCCGCGTAAGGCATGTTGTTCATCGAGTAGATCGTCATCAACATTGTGTTGGTGATGACGGCGTAGAGGATCAGGGAGGCCGTGTTCCAGCCTGTTGGCGTGGTGTAAGCCAGGATCATGATGACCGCCCACGGCACAGCCGTGAACAAGATCCACGGACGAAACCTGCCCCAGCGGGTCTTGGTGCGGTCAGCAAGGACACCGACAATCGGATCGGCGACGGCATCCCACAACCGCGGCCAAAGCAGAATGGCGGCGGCGGCGCCGGCGCTCAGCCCGAACACGTCGGTGTAAAAATTCGTCTGAAACAGAATCATCGTCATGAAGACGAAGTTCGCGGCGGAGTCGGCGGCGCTGTAGCCGGCCTTTTCGAAGAACGAAAGTTTCTGCTGAAAGTGTGGTTCGGCCATAAGGGCTTTAGGTCGGGATTATTTCGTCACTGTCAAAATCAACTTTTGCAGATCGGCGTCGCGCGAGGAATTGCCGATCATGATCTCAAACTCGCCCGGCTCGACGACATATTTCATCTTCACATCGTAAAACGCCAGTGAATCCGGGGTGATGTCGATGACTGCCGTTTTCGTTTCACCCGGCTGGAGGAGGACTTTCTGGAAGCCTTTCAATTCCTTGACCGGCCGGGTGACCGAGCTGACGCGATCGCGAATGTAGAGCTGCACGGTTTCGGTGCCGGCGCGTTTGCCGGTGTTGGTCACATCCACCGAAACGTGCGTCGAACCTTTCACGCCGATCCGCTGCTTCTGCAAACGGGGATTTGTGAGTTTGAAACTCGTGTAGCTCAACCCCTGACCGAAAGCGAACAGCGGCGAAACGTCGTCGAACAGAAAGCCGCGCCGTGCCGAAGGTTTGTAGTTGTAAAACACCGGCAGATGCCCTGCCGAACGCGGAAAGGAAATCGGCAGCTTGCCGCCCGGATTGAAATCGCCGAACAACACATCGGCCACCGCGTGGCCGGTTTCCTGGCCGAGATAGAAGCATTCAAAAATCACCGGGACGTTTTCGGCGACGTAATTGATCGAAAGCGGACGGCCGTTGAACAGAAACACGATCACCGGTTTGCCCGTTGCGAGCACGGCTTTCACCAGTTCATCCTGCCGACCGATCAAATCCAGATTCGTGCGGTCGCCCATGTGTTTCAGGTTCCAGGCCTCGCGCGAGGTTTGTTCGTTGCCGCCGATCGCGAGCACGATCACGTCAGCCTGTTTCGCGACTTCGACCGCTTCCGCGATTTGTTTCCGGTCTTCCGCCGGATCGCTCGGCGTCACTTCATCCGCGTTCCAAGAGCCACCGATGGTGATTTTGCAACCTTCGCTATGCAGCACCTTCACGAGGTCGCCGACCCTGGCCTTGATCCCGTCCAACACGGTGACGTTGTGCTTCGGCACACCGCTATAGCCGCCGAGCAGGCTGCGATGCGCATTCGGCCCGATGACCGCGATGGTCTTAAGTTTTGCCGGCTTGAGCGGCGCGAGATTATTTTCATTCTTGAGCAGCGTGATCGTTTCGCACGCCGCCCGCAAAGCGAGCTTCCGATTTGCATCGCAGCCCACGACCCGTTCCGCCTCGTCGGGATCCGCATACGGATCGTCGAACAACCGCATCTTGAATTTCCAAAGCAGCATCGGCGCGACCAGTTCGTCGAGCTGTTTTTCCTTCAACACGCCTTTGCGCACGAGCTCGACGAGATGGAGGTAACAGTCCGGTTCCGGGAACTCGATATTCACGCCCGCCTTCACGGCTAGTTCACACGCCTGCTTTTTGTCTTTCGCGACAAAGTGTCCGTGCGTGTCGGGACGATGATGCAGTTCCCAGATCGCGTAATAATCTGAAACAACAAAGCCTTTGAACCCCCATTCCTTGCGGAGCACGTCGCGCAGCAGCCATTCGCTGGAGTGCGACGGCACGCCGTCAATTTCGTTGTAAGAAGCCATCACGCTGATCGCGCCGCCCTTCTGGATCGCGTCCTTGAACGGATGTAAAAAAGTCTCGCGCAGCACGCGTTCGGAGACGTTCACCGGGGCGCAGTTCTGACCGGACTCGGGCTGGCCATGCGCGGCAAAATGTTTGAGCGTGGCGATGACGCGCTTCTTGTCCTTGAACGTCGCGTCGCCTTGAAAGCCGTGCACCGCAGCGATGCCCAGTTGCGTATTCAGGAACGGATCTTCACCGTAAGTTTCTTCCACGCGCCCCCAGCGGGCATCACGCGCCACATCCACCACGGGCGTGAGCGCCTGATGCGCGCCGCGAACCCGCGCCTCTTCGGCGGCCATCGCATAAAGCTGTTCGACCAGTTCGGGATTGAAGGTCGCGCCGAGACCGATCGGCTGGGGAAAACTGGTCGCCCCAATCGCTGCATGTCCATGGAGGCATTCCTCGTGAAACATCACCGGAATGCCGAGCCGGCTGTGCTCGATGAAAAATTTCTGGATCGCGTTGGCCAGTTCCGCGGTTTCGCGCGCATTTTTTCCCACGCCGGCGTCGCTCGGCGTGCTGCCTGCATCACTGGGCCGGCCCACCTGGCCGATGCCGCGACCCTGCTTGAACGCGGCCCTGGCCTTTTGAAAATCAAAGTTGCTGTGGACGTCCAGCAGCTTGGTGGTTTTTTCCTGCCAGAGGCACATCATCTGCGCGGCTTTCTCCTCCAGCGTCATGCGCGCGAGCAAATCTTTCACGCGGCGGGCGGCAGAGGCTGACGGATTCTTGTAAAGGGGAACCCGGGCGGCGGATTTTTTTTTCATATGACGGTTCAACAAAATTCGGTCGGATGGATTTTCATCAGGGTTTGCAATGGCGGGCCCGGTTTCAACCGTAAATGCATGGACAATTCTTCAGCGGCTGTTTTAATCGCGGTGAAAACTTTCCGGCGGGCCGAGATAACTTGGCTTCACACCACCGCAGTCAACGACGATCTTTTGCAGTACGACGCCCGGGTCCACTGCCCAAACCTTCAGCGTATGATAGCCGGGCTTCGTCAACACATGATGGGAATAGGCGTAACGCGCGTTGTCGCCGACAACCTTTTCCCAGTCGGCATTTCCGTTCTGCGCCTTGTAGTCGGCCGGCACGAGCGTGACGACCTGCGGCGTCTCGTCGTCAAAGGCGACCGCGAAGCGGAGTCCGCGCCCCGGCACAAAGTTCAGGGTGGGCGAGGTGATGGTAGCCACCTGCACCGCGCCGGTGCTGAACAAATACATCTGATATTCCAGACATGGTGAATCCTTGCCGGGCGTCGCGCTGGGCGCATTCACAGGCTGCGTCGCCCTCATCCCCGACAGCGTGCGGCCGTAATCCTGGATCTTGATCCAGCGATTTTCGCCCGAGTCCGTTTGTTTGGTGAAATGTTCCGGCTCAATGGAAACATAACCCTCGCCTTCCACAAAACCGTGCAGTGAATCCCGGGTTGGCTCGGAGGGGTTGAAGGCAATGACCTTAACGGCTGCTTTGTTGCCCGTGCCGGTGAGCGTCACCGTGCCGCTGGCTATGCCCTGCGGTGCCCGTCTCCAATCCACGCTCACCCACAATCGTTTGTCACTTTCTATCCTGCCGCTGGTTTCGCTGAGGACAATCCACGGCTCACTGGCCGTGGCGGAGAAATCAAAAGGAGTTTTTCCCTGGTTAAAAACGTCAAGGTAATGTCGCGGTTGATTGAAGGCGTCAAACTTGGGCAGCGTTGCGATTTCATTGTTGTTGGACAAAGCCGTGGTTGAACCTTCCACCGCCACACCCATGGCCGCCGCGACGGGCACGGTGGTTTCGGCGAGATGAATGGCGCGCAGGCTGTTGTGTGGCGGGTCATTCCAATTGGTGTAACCGAGGTGCGTTTGATCCATGAAATGATCCCATTTGCCACCGGCAAACGTGTGGTTGTAATAGGCCATCAAGTTCGTGTCGGCCGCGAACAATTGCCGGGTCTTGGCGGCATAATCATTGGCGCTCGCGCGGCCTTGTTTGGAGAACAGCGCATTTTTTCCGGCGGCGAGATAAAGCTCGTTCACGAGCGCGCTGGCCTTGGTCGGGAACAAAACCAGCTGGTAGAATGCGTCGCGGCGGTCTGCGGGCAATTGGTGGTAAATGGCTTCAGCTCTCGTCGTAATGGCATTGAAGTCCGCGACCACGGTTTCCGCTTCCTGATAATTAACGAGGCTGTAAGTATCGGGAGCGAGCATCTCGGGTTTGCGGCGACCATTGTATTTGGTGTATTTGGCAATGATATCCGCGATGTCGCCGGCATGCTCCGGTCCAAATTCCCGTTCCGCCCACAGACGGGTGAATTCATTGAGATTGTCGTTGGTCCAACGCCTGGGGTTCCAGGCCAGACTCATGAAATACTCGAGCGGAAACTCGTAGCCCTTGAAATGGCCGACATTCACGATCCAGATCCGGTCCGCGCCATACTGGTCCGCGAGCGACATTTGATCCCAGACTTTCGCAATCGGACTGGTATTGAGCCACTGGTAATTTCGCGGGCCGCCGTGGTAATCAAAGTGATAATAAACGCCCGCGCCGCCGCTGCGCTGGCGTTCATCGGCAGTCGGCAATCGGCGGACGTTGCCCCAATTGTCCTCCGCCCATAGCAGTGTCACATCGTCCGGCGCGCGCATCCCGGCGTTGTAAAAATCCATCACTTCCTTGTAGAGACACCAGAGCTGCGGCACTTTCGTCACGTCGGGATTCACTTCATCCGCGATGATCTTCCGCTGCACGTCCACGATTTTTTCGAGCAAGGCCATGTTTTCCTCCGGTCCGCCCTCAGCCATCGGCGTGTCGTTCGCACCGCGCAACCCGATGGTGATGATGCTTTCGTAATTTTTATTTCGCGCAATGCCCTCGCGCCAGAAATTGGAGACGATGTCCGGGTGCTTGGCGTAATTCCAACTCCCGATGGTTTTTTGATGACGGCGGTCCCATTCCTTCTGCGCCCGGAGCATCGGTTCCTGATGCGAATTGCCCATCACGATGCCGTATTCATCCGCCAGCACCGGGTTGTTGGTGTCGTCCTCATTAAAGGCATTGTTCCACATGGCGGGCCAGAGGTAGTTGCCTTTCAGTCGCAGGACCACCTCGAACAAGTTCGTGTAGAATTGCCGGCCGTAATTGGCCACGCCCGGCGGCACCGGCGGGCTGGTGCCGGTCGGAACCTTGCCGTATTTCTCCGCGATCCAGTTGCTCAAATCCGGCGCTTCGTCGTTCAGGAAGATGCCGCGATACTTCACGGCCGGCGGACCCTGCACAAATTTCCCCGCCTTCACAAAAAGCTCGTCGTGATGGCGTGCCGGAACGTCCGCCCAGTAATACCACGGTGAAACACCCATCTGTTCGGACAAATCGTAGATGCCATAAATTGTCCCGCGTTTGTCGCTGCCGACGATGACCAGACCGCTTTTCACACCGGGCAGCGGATTGGACACGGTTTGAAGAAAAAATGCCTCCCACTTCCCTTCAATGGCCGAAACATCAATTTTCTTCTCCCGGATCAACCGGTCAATGATTTGACTGTGGCCAATCGTCCCGATGAGGATCGTATTTTCCGCCAGACTATTTTCGTCGTGAATCATGGCGGGCGAAAGGCCGGCCACACGATTCACGTCCGCGCCCAGATCGCCACCTGCGCGAGCCACGCCCGCATAATCGTTGGCATCCACATAGATTGTCGCCGCCGTTTTTTCCTGGACGATGGGAAAGCTGCCCTGACTCGGAATCGTGGCAACATATTGTTCCTGGCCCAGCGCGAAAGCCGCGCGGGGATCCGCCAGCAGCAGGAGGAGCAATGTCGGGGAGATCCAACGGATCGCATTCCATGCTGATTTCATTGGTGAGTTCTTTCTCATTGCGGCATCCAGACCCGGAATTCCCCGCTGCAATGCAGCATGGCCAGCAGATACAACATCCCGTCATAATAGCGGGTTTGACCCTTCGGCACGGGCGTATTCCACAGGGCTTCGACAAATTTCTGCGAGCGCGGGTGGGTCGCGGCCAGGCTGGCCACGGCGTTCATCGCCGCCAGGCCCGGTGCGTGATCGTCGCCAAATTGACGGCCATCCAGGGTGAAACGGTTTCCGTAGGATGACAGGCCTTTGGTTTCAAAGAAAGCCTGGATGCGGTCGCTCAATTCCTTTTCGCGAATGTCCTTGTGCCACCACGCCCAGTCCACCGACCAGTTCATGGCCGTCCGCCAGGAATCATATTGAAAATCCGCGCTGTGCGGATTCCACGACGCGGCCCACGGCGTGCCGTCAAAATTTGCATAATCCGGTGTCAGACCGGTGACCGGATGGGCTGCGCGCTGGAAAAAATCGCGACTGGCCGCCGCCGCCCGTGTCCAGAATTCGCGGTCTGCCAGCGGCCCGCAGTGCGCCCACACCTCATAAAACGCGGGCAGCTGATATGATGGATCCGTGTGGTTCCAGTTGACGACATCCGGTGTGAAACGGACCAGCTTGAACTGCGGCTCAAAGACCGCCCCGGCGGTCATCGGGCCTTTCACGGTGGCACCGGTGATGATCTGCCGATGACGCATGTCGGTGAGCAACCGGTCAGCTTCGGCCCGGTAATTGTAGATGCCGGCACCGTTGCCCCACCGTGCGGCGGCGAAATACAGCGAGGTGACAAAGTATTCTTCTCCGTCCGGAGCGGGCATGCAGTCATTGGCGACGCCGTTGGTCGTCATTGACCACGAGAAAAAGCCGCAAGCGGGATCATTTGTGGAGGCGTGATACATGAAGGTCCTGGCCCAGTTCCAAATCGCGTTGAACTCCGCCGGTTTGTCCAGCTGCACGGCGATCATCATGCCGTAGGACATGCCCTCGGAACGAACGTCGTGGTTGGCCACATCGAAGATGACCGCCAGCGGGCCGTTGGCATTATCATCGCCAGCCAGGTAAACCGCCTGATTCGCCGGATCACCGTAAAACAATTGCTCAAATGCTGCGGTAATTTTCCGTTTCACTTCAGAGCGCGCGTGTCCGGCTTCGGCGAACAGATTGCGGCAATGACCGATGCCAGGCCAGGGTTTGGCGGAGGGGGGCGCATCTGCGACCGTGCCCGCCGTGGTTGTGCCGGTCAGTAAAACCGCAAGCAGGGACGCCATTTTCAGCGAGCTCCAAAAAAAATGATGATTGTGCGGCATTAGTAACTGGGAATATGGCGATATGGAAATGAAACAGTATAATTTGGGCTGGGTTCATGCCATACGACATTCATCGTATTAGCCGTGGAAAGACATCTTTAACGCGATTCGCGGCGGAACGGCAAAATACGACATTCGTCGTATAGTATTCAAAATCGTCTTGGGGCAGACTTTTCACACACCCGATCTGAAACAAACCTTAACAAACCATGTCAGGATAATAATTACCGCCAGCGGCCCGGCACCACAGCCGCGCAGCAACATCGCGTTATTTTTGTTGAAATGTTTTAGAGTGCTGATCAATGCATGATTTTGAACAACCAAACTTAACCGACGATTTTTTTGCGCCGAACTAAACCCAACCTCAAGGTTTGAGTGAATATGATCGCCATTCAAGAAGAGACAAACGGTGCGGCCCGGGGGTTTCCCGCCGGCGCCATGGAATATTGCGGAACTGGATGCGCTCTGCGGATCGAGCAAAGCATTGCCTACATGGTGCTGCATCTGGACAAGCCGTTGCAGGTGGCCACGCTGGCGGCGCAGGCGAACATTTCTCCGTCCCATTTCTTTGCGTTGTTCAAGCGCCGGCTCGGCAGCACGCCGATAGATTATTTCACGCGCCTGCGAATGCAGCGCGCCTGCCGGTTGCTGGAGCAAACCCCGTTGAGCATCAAGGAGGTTGCCTCAAAGCTGGGTTATGACGACCCGTTTTATTTTTCCCGGGTTTTCAAGTCCGTGAACCGGATGGCGCCGAGCGACTATCGGATGGTGCAGAAAGAGTTGAGGGCACAAGGCAAGAATGGAGCCGCCGTGAATTTGCTACAGGAGCCAAAGATGGCCGGTGCCCGAAATCGGGTGCAGTTCGCATGAACCAAATAATTTTCATGAAAAAAGCAGTGTCAACTATCCAAAAACAAAAGGCAATGTCAGGGTCTGCAAACGACTTTTCACCCATTCCATTTGTGCCGCGCCGCGTTCCAATGTCCAAAAGAAAACTATTTCAACCCTATGAATAAACTGTCCTGCAAAATGAATCCAAGGTCAAAAGTCACGGGCGCCTTCACGTTGATTGAATTGTTGGTGGTCATCGCCATCATCGCGATTCTGGCGGCCATGCTTTTGCCGGCCCTGGCCAAGGCGAAGTTCAAGGCAAAGGTGATCACCTGCACTTCCAACTTCAAGCAATGGGGCATCGTGGTCAACATGTATGCGTCGGATGACCCGAAAGGCCGGCTGCCAGTATATGATTGTTACGGCGGCGGAAAGTATGGTTGGGACGTGGGAACGGGCATGTGCAACGGCCTGATTTCTTACGGATTGACGGTGCCGCTGTGGTTCTGCCCGCTTCGTCCCGAGGAAATGGAGGCTTTGAACAAATGGTGCAATCAGCAATACAATCACGATTGTCAGAATGTCACGGAGTTAAGCGCCTATTTTTCTGCCAACTACCCAAATGAGCTTGCTTTGAATCATAACTGGTGGGTGCAGCGAAATGGAAACAACCCTCCAGATGCTGCAGGAGTTTATCCAAAAGATTGGTCCACGGTTGCTTTGAAACCAGGCTGGGTTCTGGATGCCCCTTCAACCACTTACGGTTGGCCTAATAAATCCACCAGTCAGGCAGCCAGCCTTGTTCCATTTATCAGCGACAAGTGCTATTCGGGTCAGGGGCTTGGACTCAGTTCATCTCAACCGATGTCGACCAATGTAAACACCATAGCCGCGAACTCGGCCCATTTTTCAGGAGGAACCCTTAACGGCGTCAACGCGGCCTATTTTGATGGACATGTGGAATACCACAACAAGAACAAAATCGTGCCGGCTTACGCAAGTGGGTCCGCGTATTGGTTCTATTAAACTCAATACCTAGCCAGACTTTCAATTTGACCAGTCTCCAGTTAAACCTAAACACAAAACCAAAGTTATGAAGATTAAAACCCAAACAAGACCGTTGGCTGTTATATTGACAGCTTTGTTAGCGGCACAGGCCGCTTTCGTCATGAACACCGGCCAGGCCCAGGTGACCTTTCAACAGGCGACCAACGGCTTGGTTAGCTATTATCCATTGAATTCGGTTTTGGCTGGAACGACCAACGTAACACCTGACTTGATCAGCCGGCGTGACATGAAGATGACCGCCGCAATGACCCCCGCCAATTTCGTGCCCGGAAGCCATTCCGGCATGGGGGACAGTGTCAACGTTATTAACTTCTCACAATCTGGGGGACCCACGATCATGTATTATCAATCTACCGGCCAGAACACTCTGACCGGCGCGGGCGATTTTCTCCCGTTCATTAATCAACGCGGTGCCACAATGAACTTCTGGATGAAGGCCCCGCTCCCCGGTAGTGGCAACGATCAGCGGCTCATGGCCGAATGTGCTAATAACGGGGACAATAATCCGTTCTTTTCACTCGGCCAAAACGCCGGGAACAGCGGCGGCATACTCGAATTTCTCCGGTTAAACGCCACGACCACCGACGCCAACTCGATTACCGTCAACCAAATGCCTGACGGAACTTACCAGACGCCTTCGGGGTTTTTTATATGGGCCGAGAGCACCCAATACACCACAAACAAATTGTATGATAACAACTGGCACATGTTCACATACGAAATAGAAACCAATGGCGATGTCCATGTCTATGTGGATGGCATCTATGATTCAGGCAATCAAACTACGCCGCAAGTGGATCACGAAGGCAACCCTGCCATCGTGGCACCGTTAAATGTCACGAACACTTATTATGATGCCAACATTTACCCGTTTCCGCCCGGGACGACCAACGGCGGGCCGGGTCTTCCTTATGTGCATTGGATGGTGCCTGCCTTGAATCTGCCTGGGGCATACACCGCCTTTGGCGGATTTGTTCGCAACGGCAACTTAGGCGGAGGTGTTCCGGTCCAAGTGAGCAATCTCGGCTACTGGAACCGCACGCTAACAACTAATGAACTACAGTTCGTTATGACCAACGGGTTGCCCGGTCTGGCGCTCAATACGAATGTTATTAACATCAACAGTTTCGGTGCGGATTTAGGTGAAGTCGGTCAGGGAAGTCCTTTTAATGTCAGCTGGAATGTCACCGGCGCCAGCAGCTCGCCGGGAGGTATTGTGATCAATGCAGCCGGCGTTAATTACGATGTCAGTGCGACACCTGTAGGTTCATTGAGTATAACGCTGCCTGGAAACCAAACCTACACGATCACGTTGACGGTGCACAATGGAATCGTGGCTGATAAAACTGCAGCGGTCAGTGTCAAAACCTTCCAGGGCGTGTCATCGAGCTGGCGCTTGCTCCAGAGATGGGATGGTTTGTTTGGGAATACGACTGCGGGAGTCAATGGCAATGGCGTGACATCCTTGTTAGGATATTTTGCCGGAGCTCTCGACCGGTTTAACGTAGTGACGGTCAACGGCAACGAGGCACTGTCGCCCAAGAGTGGTTATCAGGCAGACGTCGCTTCAGCGATTGGCTATGATACTCTGGGCGCGGTAACTTGGCAAAATTTGAACGGCTTGACCATTCCGCCCAATCAAGTGAACACATTGTTCTTCCGGTTCTCGCTGCAGGATCAGAACCCGGCAGCTGGTTTTTATAGCGGAATGGATCTCGGTATCGGTTTGACCGACTATGGTTTTTCGGCCGGACCTTTGGCTGGAGCTCAACCCCCCAATACTGGATTGGTTGGTCCTGGGATCCGCATTGTTCGCTACGACGCCTCTGGCCTTTACACGCAGACGCCGTTTAACTTGCAGGCGTGGGACTATGACGGGAATACGCTCGCCTACACAAACACTTATAACTATCTAACTGCTGGCAATGGCAGTCCGAACGGTCTGCTGACAAATGTGAACTATTACTGCTGGCTGGATGTTTCGAACGACAACACCCATGCCGTGATCAATGGCAGTGTCACCAATACCGTGCAGGAGGCGGTGTTCTCGCTGTGGATCCAAAAGCAGGGAGATGCCAGCCGCACCCTTCTGTTCTCCGGCTTCCATGGAAATCGGGACTACAGCCAAAACGGCATAAATAATGATAATATGACTCCCTATTTGAACAAGGTGTTCGCGAGCATGGGCACCGAATCCATCCAGGCTGGGGATGCTGGTGGCGCGTTCTTCGCAACCAATAACATGGTTCTGTTGGATGACTTCTATCTTAGCGCGAACGGTTACAATGACTCGATACCAAGGTTGTTCAACCTCACGTCCGTTGTAGTGGCGGCGAACGGCAATGTGACGATTAAGTGGGAATCGCTGGGTTCGCTTTTCCAGACAAATACTTATACGGTTCAGCGCAAGATCAACCTGACGGACCCAACGTGGACCACGCTGCAAACCGGCGTGATATCGGGCGGCGACTTCACAAGCTATACCGATACCACGATCAGTCCGAACGCCCGTGCGTTCTACCGCATAGTCTGGCCATAATCTTGAGATTGAATATAATCATCAGGTTATAGCACTGAAACTCATAGCCGGCAGACAGGACTGCGAGCTGTCTGCCGGTTTTTTATGCCGACGTGCATCCGTTTTGTTGGAAAAATATTGGACTATAATTTGTTTTAGAAAAGTTTAAGCCCATGGACTCCGCCGCAAACCGTGTAATTAAAATCTGGGGCAGCATACGGTATGTGCTCAGGTGCGGCTTTTTGCTACAGGTCGGCATAGCCGCCGCACAAAATCTTGCCACGAATCCCGGCTTTGAAACGGGCAATACGACCGGTTGGTCCGCCTTTGGGTCGACGACGATTTCGGCCACCACCCTGCAGGTTCACTCCGGCACTTACGCCGGTTTGGTGACGAACCGAACGGCTTCCTACATGGGAATCTTCCAATCATTCCTCAGCACCATGCAAGTGAATCAGACCTACACTGTTTCGGTTTGGGTGAGACTGGCGGGCGGTGCGAATCAGACCATGCAAGTCACGGCGCAAAAGACTGACGGTGGCGGGACGACTTACGCGGCCATTGCTTCAGGCACGGTTTCGGCCGGAGCTTGGACGCAGCTTGCCGGCCTGTACACATTGACTGTTTCTGGCACGCTCACGGGTCTTACGATTTATTTGGAAGTGCCGACGAGCACGAATGCCGCTTACTTTGCGGATGATTTTCTGGTGCAGGCGGTGAGCACAGCCGGCACCAATGGCCAATGCACCGTGGACTGGAACAACGTCTTTCAGCGCATTGACGGTTTTGGCGCGTCATCGGCGTGGCGTAGCACTTGGAACAGCACGCTGGCTGATTTATTATTTTCCACAAACAACGGCATCCGCTATACCAACACAGCCGCCGTGCTTTCAACCAATAACGGCATCGGTCTTTCACTTTTACGGACCCGCATCAACCCAAGCGGCGGCACTGATGAATCGAGCATCATGCAGTTGGCGCAGGCACGCGGCGCGAAAGTCTGGAGCGCACCTTGGACCCCGCCGCCACAAGACAAGGATTCAGGCGTCATCAACGGCGGTAATTATCTTGGAAGCGGGGCCAACGCCACCAACCTGGCTTATGCGAGTTATCTGGCAAATTATCTGGTCAAAATGAAGGCGCTTTATGGCGTCAACATTTATGCCATTTCCGTCCAAAACGAACCCAACAGCAATCATCCCGACACATATTCCTACATCACCAATACGATGACGGGGGTTATCACCACGAACATCGCTTCCGGTTACGAATCTTGCATTTGGACCGCGCTAAAAATCCACGATTTTACGACCAATCTTTACAATGCGATGGTCGCGAGCAATGTGGCTTCAACAAAAATTATACTTCCCGAAGATGAAAGCTGGCAGACCGGCTTATACACCACCGCCATGAACGACCCGGCCGTTGCAACGAAGGTCGGCATTATCGCCTGTCATAATTATGTCGCCAACAACAACACCGGCGATCAGGCGGCTCCGGCGGCGCTGCCAAATTATGGGAAGGCGTTGTGGGAAACGGAAGTCTCGCTGCTTTCCGGCAGCGACGGCAGTATTGCCAACGGTATTTATTACGCCGGACGCATCCATCTGTTCATGACTGTCGCGCAGGCAAACGCGTGGCATTATTGGTGGCTCATCACGGGTTCCAGCAACGGCAACCAGGGACTTATGGACGCCACCGCCACACCGACCAAACGCATGTTTGCGCTCGGCCAGTTCAGCCGGTTCGTGCGACCAAACTATTACCGTATCGGTGCGGATAACAACGGCAGCGCCTTGATCAGTGCCTATAAAGATTCGCTGTCGCCCGGCTTTGCCATCGTCGCCATCAATTCCAGCTCGACGACCGTGACGCAGGTCTTCAACTTTACGAATTTCACCGCCGCGACCACGCTCACGCCATGGATCACCTCGAGCAACCTTTCGCTCGCCAGTCAGACCGGCGTTACCGTGGCCAATTCATCATTCACCTATATCTTGCCCGCCATGAGCATCGTCACCTTCGTTGGGCAAAAAATGACCAATTCGGCTCCGGTGCTCGCGCCGGTTGCCGATCAGGTCATCAACCCGGGAGTGGCGCTCAACATTACCAATTCCGCGATGGATTTGGATATCCCATCGCAATACTTGACCTTCACCCTCTTGGATGGCCCGACCAATGGAACGCTTGTGACCGACGGTAGTGGGACAAACGGCATCTTCAGTTGGCGTCCGTTGGTCAGTCAGGCCGCCACCACCAATCTGGTCAGTGTGAAAGTCACCGACAGCGGCATGCCCGCCTTGAGTGCCACCAACAATTTCAACATCGTCATTAATTCTCCCGCCAGGCCGGTTCTGGATTCGATTGCGGTTTCCAGCGGTCGGGTGAATCTGGTGGCCACTGGAACACAGGGTCCGGATTACACTTTGCTGACGACGACCAATCTGGCAAGTAGCTGGCAGGTGCTTTTCACCACCAATTCACCCGTAACGCCAGTGACGCTGGTGAACACGAACTTGAGCGACGCTTCGCGTTTCTACCGCATTCAGATCGGCCCTTGACGCCACAGGTAAAACTATCAATAAATCTGCCAAAACTTATCAAAATAGTAGCTTCGTCCATTCCATAAATGCAACTTGATGGTATAACTCACGGACGATTGGCAAATCCGAAGAAACATCTAATAACAACCTTGATTCATGAAGATTAATATTAAAACAATGGCGCTTTACCTTGGCATTGTGGCGTTGGGCGCTACAACGCAAGCACAAGTGGTGATTGGCAGCTGGCAAACCAGCACGGCGGAGGGTTGGTATAATAATACCGGCGGTCTCTCCATTACCGACCCTTCCAACACCAGCATATACAGTTTCGTCGGTGCTGGTGTGTCCGGTTACGCTCAAAGTCTCCAAATAAACCAGGGGGGATTTGGTTCAACTCTGGCACTTAATTTGGCGAGTATCCCGGCTGATTTGAACGCCTTTAATAATAACCATTTGCTATCGTTCACGTTTGGCGTTCCCGCTTCGGCATCAACTACCGGGTATTCCCAGATTTATACGATGACGCTCAATGCCCCGGGCTATGGCTATAATAACATACCATGGACGAGCACGACTTCGATTAACCTGGATGGCAGTAATAATAACCAGTCTGGGCAGCCTAACTACTACTGGGGGCCTGCGGGTTCAGAACGCTCGCAAACAGTAACATTCGACTATTCAAGCATTCTTCCCGCGATTCAGACCGGTGGTGAGAGCTATCTCCAGTTGATATTTACATTTAACAATGGTGGCGGGGCTCCCACGCAAATGTTCATGAACAATGTTGTGCTGTCAGGCGGTCCTGTGCCCGAACCGGCTTCCATGACCTTGATAGGCTTGGGCGCTTTGGTCGGCACCTTCTTGGTTCGCCGCCAGAAAAAATAATCCGGTTTTGATAGGTTGGTTAGGTCAATAGCCGCTGCCAGTTTTGGCGGCGGCTGTTTTGTTCACATAATTTGGAACGGCGACTATTCAAAAGCCGGCGATTTTTGTCAAACTGGCGGTGTAATCAATGCGCACGGCCATTCACGGGCGACAATTCGCTTTTATCGCTCCTCCGTGCCATTAACAGAGAATCAACATGAACATCTCGAAACTATTTGTCCTGATTGGTCTATTGGCGGTGCTGAACCTCTGCTGCGCCCGGCAAGGCGTTTTTGCGGCGGACGGTCACTGGATAACAACGTGGGGTTGTGCGCCGCAACTCACCGAACCCGGCAATCTGCCGCCTGTGCCACTTGTCAACAGCACGCTGCGTCAGTTCGTCCGCACGACCGTCGGTGGAAAACTGATCCGTGGACGCTTCTCCAATGTCTATGGCACGAATGCCGTGACCATCAACGCGGTGCATGTTGCGCTCGCCGCAGGCTCTGGCAGCGCAGGCAACGGAGATATCAATCCCGCCATCGACACGGCGGTCACATTTCGCGGTGCGCCCGGAGCAGTCATCCCGCCGGGAGAAATGGTTCTGTCCGATCCGTTGAAGTTTGATCTCCCGGCGGTCACCAACGTCGCCGTGAGCATCTATTTTGGAGACATCTCGGCCTCCACCATCAACGGCCATCCGGGTTCACGCACCACGTCCTTCATCCAGTCAAGCAACGTCGTTTCTGCGGCGACAATGTCGGGTGCGTCAACGACCAAGCATTGGTATATTCTCACCGGCATCGAGGTGCTGGCCGACAGTTCCTGCAGGACCGTCGCGATACTGGGCGATTCCATCACCGACGGACGCGGTTCGCCCGACGACGGCAATAATCGCTGGCCGGATATTCTCGCCCAGCGGCTGGCTGCCAACACGCCGACCGCCGGCGTCGGGGTGGCCAACATGGGCATTGGCGGCAACGCCATCTTCGGCGGGCTTGGCCCGGCGGCGGTGAACCGGTTTGACCGCGACGTGCTCAATCAGAATGGCGTGCGCTATTTGATCGTGTTTGAAGGCGTGAACGACATCGGCAATGGGTCCAGCAGCATGACCACCGCGACAGACCTGGTCAACGCCTATACCCAGTTCGCCAACAAAGCCCACGCCCGGAACCTCCGTGCGTATGGCGCGACCATCACGCCGTTCGGCGGCAACGGCTACTACACGGTGGCTCATGAAGCCGAGCGTCAGGCGGTCAATGCGTGGTTCCGCACCAACACCGTTTACGATGGCTTGATTGATTTCGATGCCACGGTGCGCGATCCGGCAGATCCGACGAAGTTTAAGGCGGAGTATTTCCCCGGCACGAATGCGAACGATTGGTTGCACCTGAATCCGCTCGGCTACAAAGCGATGGCTGATTCAATTGATTTGAACCTCTTCACACAATGAACCCTCAAGCCTACTCGTCCTCGTCCTCGATTTTTCGCATCCGGTTTCGAGGACGAGACAAATTGCGTTTCCGGCCAGTTGCCAATCAAATACTTTTTCCCGCCATGTCCTCCATCCCACATCTCCTGCGTAGCGCGAGTTTGGCAGTGTTGCTGCTGGCGCTCACCGCCCTCCCGGCTCACCCCAAATCCGCGCCCGGGTCTTTCGACGACCATCAGAACATGATGGATCAGTTGGGGGTGAAAAAGTTGCGGCCCGGTCCGAATCCGAACAAGCAGGACACGTTCAACGAGGCCACGGCGAACCCTTATACGAACAGTTTGCCGGATGTGCTGACGATGAAAGACGGCACAAAAGTCACGCGACCGGAGCAATGGCCCGCGCGGCGCGCCGAAATTCAGGAAGACTTCGAGCGTGAAATTTACGGCCGGATTCCGGCCAAGGTGCCGAAGGTGACTTGGGAGGTGACCGCCGTGACACCCGGAACCAACGACGGCATTCCCACGGTGACCAAGACCTTGGTCGGTCATGTTGACAACAGCAGCTACACCAACCTCACCGTGGACATTCAGGCCAGCTTCACAGTTCCCGCCAAGGCGGCCGCCCCCGTGCCGATCATGATTGAGTTTGGCTTTGGTTTTGGCGGGCCTCGCAGCAATGCTGTCGCCGCGCTGAAGCGTTCAGGCACCAATGCTCCGGGCACTAATGCAGCCACTGCTGCATCGGGAAGGCGCGGCGAACCGGCGTGGCATACGCTCGCCATTTCCAACGGCTGGGGTTACGGCACAATCGTTCCCACCAGCTTTCAACCCGATAACAATAAGCTGACTTCGGGCATCATCGGCCTGGTGAATCAAGGTCAGCCGCGCAAGCCGGACGATTGGGGCGCGCTGCGGGCATGGCAATGGGGTGTGAGCCGGTTGGTTGATTATTTTGAAATGCACCCTGATTCGATGGTGGACGCGACGAAGGTCGGCATTGAGGGACTATCCCGTTATGGCAAGGCGGCCATTGTGACCGAGGCTTTTGAACCGCGCATCGCGGTGGGGTTGATCGGTTCTTCTGGCGAAGGCGGAGTGAAGTTGCACCGGCACATTTTCGGCGAGGGCGTCGAGAACCTCGCAGGGGGCGAGTATTATTGGATGGCCGGAAACTTTATCAAATATGGCGCGTCCGAACCATTGAAAACCGCCGCTGATCTGCCGGTGGATGCACACGAACTGATCGCGATGTGCGCGCCGCGTCCGTGTTTCATCAGTTACGGAGTCGTGGAACGCGGCGATGCGAAATGGGTGGACGCCCACGGCAGCTTCATGGCTGGCGTTTTGGCCGGGCCGGTTTACCGGCTCCTCGGTAAAAAAGATTTTGATACCCCGGGCGATTACCTCACGGATCCGATGCCGCCGGTCAATCAACTCATCGGTGGCGAGCTGGCCTGGCGACAACACGACGGTGGACATGACGTGACACCGAACTGGCCGGCGTTCTTCAAGTGGGTTTCTATTTACATTAAAGCCCCGCCTCTCCCGACAATTCCTGAAGCGACTAACAATGCCGCACCCAGTCTGCACACACCATGACGGACACCATCAAATATCTCGCGGCAGCCGCGCTCCTCTTCGGCCCGATGCTGATTTCAGAGGCTTTGCCGATTCAAGTGCCGCCGCGCGAGCGCATCTCCATCAATGACAATTGGCGGTTCACGAAAGGGGACCCGAACGGGGATTCGACCGGCTTGATTTATGATGTGCGTCCGGAAGTGAAGGACCAGAAGGACGACAAGGCGACGGACACCGAACCCACCGGGGCGGAAAAGATCGCGGCCACGAACAAGCTTGTGCTCAAGCCGTGGATTCTCCCCACCGGAAACGCGTTCATCAAAGACCCGGCCATGCGCCATGTCCGCCCTGACGCAAATGCCGCCACGAATGTTTCCTACACGCAGCCCGGCTTCGACGACCGCTCGTGGCAAAACGTGAGCCTTCCGCATGATTGGGCGATTGAAGGACCGTTTTATACCGGCTGGAGCAATGGTGTGGGCGGCGGCATGGGCCGCCTGCCGAGTCCGGGCATTGGATGGTATCGCAAGCAGCTCGACATCCCGGCGAGCGCCGCAGGCAAATCCATCTTCCTCGATGTGGATGGTGCGATGTCCTACGCGATGGTGTGGCTGAACGGCCACCTCGTCGGCGGCTGGCCCTATGGCTACGCGTCATGGCGCGTTGACCTCACGCCGTATGTTGTGCCGGGCGGCGAGAATTTGCTGGCAATCCGCTTGGACAATCCGCCCGACTCATCGCGCTGGTATCCCGGTGGCGGAATCTATCGCAATGTCTGGCTCACCAAAACCCAGCCCGTCCACGTCGGCCAGTGGGGAACTTATGTCACGACGGTAGTGGCACGGGCGTCTCGCCCGTTCGACCCTGAAAAGCAGCGCACGGGCGAGACGTCCGTGCCACTACGCGCCACGGTGAATTTGAAGGTCACGGTGGACAACGATTCCAAGCAGCCGGCGAATGTCAGCGTCGCGACGGAAATCTTTTTGTTGGATGCAAACGGGAAGCAGACCGGCACCGACGTGGCGAAAATAGCGCCGGCAAGTTTGCAGATTCAGCCGGGCCAAAGCGCCGTCGTCGAAGGTAACGGCACCGTCGCCAATCCCAGACTCTGGGGGCCGCCGCCCACGCAGCAGCCGAACCGATATGTTGCGGTGACGACCGTAGCGGCGTCTCGGCAGAGCGCCGCCATTTTACCGAGCGAAGATTTGCGGCGCTCTGCCGAGATGCCGCTACAATCTTCGGACGCCACCGTTGTGGATCGCTACGAAACCCGCTTCGGCATTCGCGATGTGCGGTTCGATCCCGACAAGGGACTTTTCGTTAATGGCGAGCGCATTCCACTCCGGGGCGTCAATCAGCATCACGATCTTGGCGCGTTGGGCGTTGCTTTCAATGTGCGCGCCGCACAGCGGCAGCTTGAGGAGTTGCGCGAGATGGGCTGCAACGCCGTTCGCATGAGCCACAATCCGCCCGCGCCCGAACTGCTCGAACTGTGCGACCAGATGGGCTTTCTCGTGATTGACGAAATCTTTGACTGCTGGGAGCGGAAGAAGACACCGCTGGATTTTCATCTCATCTTCCCGGATTGGTCCGAACCGGATTTGTGCGCGCTCATCCGCCGTGACCGCAATCACCCCTCGGTTTTCATTTGGAGCGTTGGCAACGAGGTCGGCGAGCAATACACCGGCGCGGATGGCGCGCAGGTGGCGAAGCGTCTCTGCGACATCGCGCATGAAGAAGACCCCACGCGACCCACGACCACGGCGATGAATTATGCCAAGCCCAACATGCCGTTGCCCGCCGTCGTGGACGTCATCGGGCTGAATTACCAGGGCGAAGGCATCCGTGACACGCTGCCAACCAACGAGGTCAAAGGGATTCGCACGCCGCCACAATATCCCGCCTTCCATGCTGCGTTCACCAACAAGGTCATTGTCAGCACGGAATCCGCCGCGGCATTGAGTTCACGCGGGGAATATCTGTTCCCCATCTTCAATGGCCTCAGCGCTCCGGTCAAGAATGGCTCGGGTGGCGATTCAAAGCGGCAACAGGTCAGTGCCTACGAGCTTTACGCGGCGGACTTCGGATCGTCCGCGGACAAGGTGTTTGCCGCGCAGGACAGGCATCCGTTTGTGGCCGGTGAATTCGTCTGGTCCGGTTGGGATTATCTCGGCGAGCCGACGCCCTACTACGGAGCGCGCAGTTCGTATTTCGGAATCATTGACCTGGCCGGATTCAAGAAGGACCGGTTCTATCTCTACCAATCGCGCTGGCGGCCGGATTTTCCGATGGCACACATTTTGCCCCACTGGACCTGGCCGGAACGTGTTGGGCAGTTGACGCCGGTTCACGTCTTCACCTCCGGCGATGAAGCGGAGCTGTTCCTCAACGACAAATCTCTGGGCCGAAAAAAGAAGGGCGAATTTGAGTATCGCCTCCGCTGGGACGATGTCGTGTATCAGCCGGGAACGCTCAAAGTGGTTGCCTACAAAAACGGAAAAGTCTGGGCGACGGACGAAGTGAAAACCGCCGGAGAACTCACCAAACTGAAATTGAAACCCGACCGCGACACGATTAGTGCGGACGGAAACGATCTGGCCTTCATCACCGTGACCATGACCGACCAACATGGGGTGACAGCGCCGCGTGCGGATAATCGTATACACTTTGAAATTGAAGGCCCGGGCGAAATCATTGCCACGGACAACGGCGACCCGACGAACTTTGAATCATTTCAGGCGCACGACCGCAAAGCTTTCAACGGGCTTTGCCTGGTCATTGTGCGCGGCAAAGCCGGGCAAAGGGGGACGATCAAACTGACTGCAAAAGCTGATGGCCTGAAGGCGGGAATGACTTCCGTCAAGACCATATTTAAAAAAAATTAAACATCATGAAGAAACTTTCCGCATTGCTGATTTGCGCAATGGCCGTGGCCAACTGTCTCGCAGACGGCCCGACGTTTACGGTGGACGCAGGCCAGCCTACTGGAAAAGTCAGCCCGATTTTTTGCGGCCTGATGACCGAGGAAATCAACCACAGTTACGACGGCGGGCTTTACGCGGAGCTGATCCGGAACCGCGCTTTTCTGGACCACACTAATGCGCCGGCTTACTGGTCGGTGGTGGATGGCGATGGCACCGCCGCGGCCATCGCGCTCGACCCGGCGAACCCGCTCAATGATGAGCTCACGACGAGCTTGCGGCTGACAGTGACCCAGGCGGCGAAGAATCACCCGGCTGGCGTGGCGAACAGCGGCTATTGGGGCATTCCGGTGCAGCCGAAGACGCGATATAGCGCCTCGCTTTGGATCAAGGCCGCGTCCGGTTTTTCCGGGCCGCTGACGGTTTCGATTGTGAGTGACGATGGACGCACCGTTTACGCCTCGGGAAAAATCACCAAACTCAACCCGGAGTGGAATCACTGCGAAGTGACGCTGAAAACCGGCAAAGTCACGCCGACAACCAGCGCGCGTTTTCTCATTACGCTGGATCAGCCCGGAACCGTCTGGCTCGGTTTGGTCTCGCTGTTTCCGCCGACGTGGAACGATCGTCCGAACGGCTTGCGCAAGGACCTGATGCAAATGTTGGTGGACTTGAACCCCAAGTTCCTGCGCTTCCCCGGCGGCAATTATCTCGAAGGCCAGACGGTTGACACCCGGTTTGATTGGAAGAAAACCCTCGGCCCGATTGAGGAACGTCCCGGTCATCCGTGCCCTTGGGGATATCGCTCGACGGACGGAATGGGACTTTTGGAATTCTTGGAATGGTGCGAGGACATGAAGGCCGAACCCGTGCTGGCGGTGTATGCGGGTTACTCGCTCAAAGGGGACCACGTCAATCCCGGCCCCGATCTCGAACCCTTCGTGCAGGAGGCGTTGGAGGAAATCGAATATGTGATCGGCGGCACGAACACGACGTGGGGTGCCCGCCGTGCGCAGGACGGCCATCCCGCGCCGTTTCCGCTGCGGTATGTCGAGATCGGCAACGAAGATTGGTTCGATAAATCGGGGAGTTACGACGGACGGTTCGCGCAGTTGCACGACGCCATCAAGGCGAAGTATCCGCAACTCAAAACAATTTCCTCCATCGGCAACGATCAGCCGGAAACCAACCACGTTCACAGCCGCCAGCCGGACATGATGGACGAGCATTACTACCGGTCCACGGACGAGTTCCTCCAAATGTCCCCGGGTTACGCCAAAAAATATGACCGGGCCGGGCCGGAAATTTTCGTTGGCGAATGGGCGGCGCACGAGGATGCGGCGATCAAACCCTGGGATGCGGGTGCGCGCAAGCAGCCGCCCACACCCACCATGAAGGCCGCCATCGGTGACGCGGCCTTCATGGCGGCGATGGAGCGAAACGCCGACATCATCCGCATGCAGTGCTATGCGCCGCTCTTCGTGAACGTGAATCCCGGCGCGCGTCAATGGCGGCCGGACCTGATCGGTTACGACGCGCTCTCAGCCTATGGCTCGCCGAGTTACTACGCCTTCCAGATGTTCAGCCGGAATGGCGGTGATCAAATCCTCGCAACCACTTCGGCGGATACTTCCATCCAGGGCAGCGCCACGCGCGACAGCCTGACGGGCGAGATGATTCTCAAACTGGTCAATCCGCAGCCGGCAGCGGTGACGCTGAACCTCCAGATCAAGGGGGTTGCGTCGCTTCGCCTGAAAGCGACCGTCATCACATTGTCCGGTTGCCCGGAGGATACGAATTCGATCCAGCACCCGCGCAACGTCGTGCCCGTGACGACTGCGTTGTCCGGCGTGAAGCCGGATTTCTCCTGCACGCTGCCGCCGAACAGCATCGTGGTGCTGAAACTCAAGGGGCGTTGATGAAATCAAAAACGACCTTCAATTGGAAAACCATCGGGATCATCGTCCTCGCGTGCGTTTTGAACCTGGAAGGCGCGGGAAAAGGGCGGTGTGACGCTGCAGTTGAAAAACCTTTCGCCGGGCGACTACCGGCTGGCAGTTCATCAAATTGGATCCGGCCGGAACGATCCGTATTCACGCCATCTGGAAATGGGCCAGCCCTCGGATTTGAACCGCGAGGCCATCGCCAGATTGAAAATTTTTCCAGGGGAATTCCGGTTTCAAAAACGACCGTGACAGTAAAAGCGGATGGGCTTTTGGTGGCGAAGCTGCCTTTGCGGGAAAATGATGTTTATTTCCCTTCGCTCACCGCCGGACGCGAGCCATGACGAATTGGCGTCGCTGTTTCCATCGGGTTCTAATTTTTCAACGGCGACTTTATTTGACCGGCCCCGATGTAATGTGCATTTTCAGCAACTACAACCATGCCCGATGATTCAAACAGCTTCGACCGGAAGACATTTTTCTTAATCCGGATTGCGCTGGCATTGATACTTATGGCTTCGGCGTTGCCGGCGGGGGCGCAGGCGATCACCAATTTGCAGCAACTGACGCAAATATTGAATTCCACGAAACGGGCATATCGTGAAGTCCAGCTTGAAGCGACTGTTTGCGCCGCGAGCCGGCCCGAGGTCGGCGTGCTGGTCGTGCGGGATGAAACCGGGGTGGAACTGCTGGAGATCGGGAACTTCGGGCACGAGATTTTGCCCGGAGAACGCATCCGCATTCAAGGCGGGCAGGACTTTCTTCGCAAGCGGGAAATGGGCGTCGAGCTTACCGCGGCGCCGCTGGTCGAGAATGATGGCATGCATGTCCGGCGAACCTGGGGCGCGAATACGACGCTCAAGGCGGGCTTGATCCCGCTGCGAGTGGACTGGTTCAACGGATTGCGCGATTTCAGTCTGGAAGTGTCTTGCTACGCGTCGAACGGACTGCCCGTGGACATCGCGCCGTCAAATTTATGGCATGCGGTGGTGGATGAATCGTCAGGCCGGACAAATTTTTTGCCCGGCCTGCGCGCGGAATGTTACGAGGGATACTGGGACGCCACGCCGGACTTTGAATTGCTTCAGCCGGTCAAGGCCGGGATTGTGACCAACTTTGATGTTGGTTTCAGGACGCGAGACGAGCGGGTCGGCATCCGCCTTGCCGGCTATTGGAACGTGCCACAGGACGGGCAATACACCTTTCGGGTGCTTTCGGACGATGGCAGCTTGTTGTTCCTCGGCCAGCCGGAATTACCGTTGATTCGCGGCGGCCTGGCAAACGTTCCGGTTCCGTCGCCCGGTCTTTATGGTGAAACGATGAACAGCCTGACCGAGCGGCGATGGATGACGTTGGAAGGGCGGGTTGATTCTGTCACAAAAAAAGGAGCGGGAATTGAATTTGACCTGCACTCGGACCGTGACGTTATCCCGGTCAGGGTGGCGGATGCCGATGGACTTGATCCGACGCGGTTGCGGAACGCCCGGGTCAGGGTTGCCGGCGTTGGCCGGGCGGTGTTGACGACAGATCAGCGGTTGGTGCTGGGAAAATTATTTGCCGCCAGCGCCCGGGAAGTTCAGTTCGTCGCGGAAGCACCCCGGGGGGAATCCTTGCTGCCCATCACGTCGGTGAGGCAGGTGCAAGGTTTGCGGATCGAAGATGCGCGGCGGGCATTACCGGTGCACCTTCGCGGCGTGGTCACTGATGCCAAGAATGCCCCGTATGACCGGTGGATGTCATTTCAGGACGACACACGCGGCGTGTTTGTGAGCCTGACGCTGGTTTCCAACACGTTTCCGGCCTTTGAAGAATTTTGGGAAGTGGAGGGCTATAGTGGAGCCGGGGATTTTGCACCAGTCGTGATCGCCAACAAGATGACCTTGATCGGTGCGGGCCGGCTGCCCGAGCCGGTGCATCCAACGTGGACCGAACTGCTTAACGGCAGCATGGATGTCCAATGGGCGGAGTTGCAAGGATTGGTCACCGATGTGCAGAGCAACCGGGTCACGCTGCTTTTGCCTGAAGGCCGGCTGGAGGTTCAATTGGACGGCCATGACCAATCGGAACTGAAGCCGTTTCAAAAAAACGTCGTGCGGATTCGCGGCGTGCTGTTCGCGGTGTGGAACGCCACCCGCGAAGTGCGCGTCGGCCGCATCCTGATGCGCAACGCCGGCATTGCGGTGGATATTCCCGCCCCGACCGATCCGTTCGATGCCGTTTTGAAAACACCCCGCGAATTGCTTTTGTTTGACGCGCAGGCCACGGCCTTCCGCCGCGTGAAAGTGCGCGGGCAGATCGTCCACGCCGACCCGAAGCAGGTTTTTCTCATGGAAGGTGGCGCCGGGCTCCGGATTGCACCCTCCGAAAAAACGGCCCTCCGTCCGGGGGACCTGGTGGAAGCGGTGGGCTATCCCGACATCGGCGGCACCGTGTTGCTCTTGCGCGAAGCCCGCCTCAAAAAGACGGGAGCGGCCCCGCTGGTTCCGGCAAAAAGAGTGCCGGTCGCGGAACTGACGGATGAAGGACTGGATTCCACGCGGGTGCGCGTGGAAGGCAAATTGCTTGGCTGGCACCTGGAACAGGGCCAGCCGGTTCTGGAAATGCAATCCGGCGCGCATCTGTTTCTGGCCCGCCTGCCCGCCGGCGATGCCGCGCGCTTGTCTTTGCGCGCCGGCAGCCGGCTGGAACTGGACGGCATTTATTTGAGGCAGGAACGCAACCCGCGCCAGGAGGCGGGCGCCGACACATTTGAACTGGTCATGAACTCCCCGGCGGACATCAAGGTTTTGTCGCAACCGTCGTGGTGGACGTTGCAACGGCTGCTCATCATTGTGGCGGTCCTGATCCTGGTTTTGGTTTTTGCCTCGGTCTGGATCACGCAATTGCGCCGGCTGGTCGGAAAGCGCACCGCGCAGCTGGAGCGCGAAACCCGCGAGCGCGAACAAGTCGAGAAGCGCCACGCCCTCGAAACGGAGCGCTCGCGCATCGCCCGCGACCTGCACGACGACCTCGGTTCAAGTCTCACGGAGATCAGCGTGCTCGCCAGCACCGGCCAGCGCCCGCCGACCACGGAAGCCAGTCACGCCCATTTGTTCAAAGTCATCGCCAGCAAGGCGCGCGGGCTGATCAGCGCGCTGGATGTCATCGTTTGGGCCGTGGATCCGGAGGACAACTCATTGCAGTCGCTGGCCGATTATTTGAGCGGTTACACCGACGAATTTTTTTCACATACCAACGTGGCCTGCCGCTTCAAGGTCCCGGTCGTCTTTCCGCCCATCACGCTGGAAGGCCGCGTGCGGCATGATCTGCTCCTGGCGGTGAAAGAGTCGTTGAACAACATCGTGCGCCATGCGGAGGCATCGGAGGTGGAGTTTCGGATGGCGGTCTCCAACGAAATGCTGGAGATTGAAGTCGCCGACAACGGGAAAGGTTTTGACAGCGTGCCGGAAAAAGAGCGGCACGGTTTGAAAAATCTCCCCGCCCGGCTGGCAAAAATCGGCGGCCGGTGCGCCATCGAATCGCGCCTGGGCGGTGGAACCACGGTGAAAATCAGCCTGCCGTTGACCCTTCCGGCGGAATGAAGATTGCCGGGAAAAATTAAATACGACGTTTGACGTATGTCTTATATTCGCCGGAGCATTTAAGGTGTCATCCAACCGGGCTGCCGTCCGCAGCCGGAGAAAGATGACATGCAGGCACAACTGGAACCAATCATTAGTTTGATGACGAAAGTCGCCATCGTTGAAGACAACGCCACCTTGCGCAAATACCTTGCGGAAATGATTGGCGCCACGCCGGGACACCGCTGTGTTTGCGCCTGTGCGTCGGCGGAGGAGGCGGTCATCGAAATCCCCGCGCACAAGCCCAACGTCGTGCTGATGGACATCCACCTGCCGGGCGAATCGGGCATCGCCTGCACCGCGCGCCTGCGGGAAAAAATGCCGGACCTGCAGGTCATCATGCTGACCGTTTACAAGGACATCAAAATGATTTTCCAGGCGCTCAAGGCGGGCGCGTGCGGTTACGTCCTGAAACGTTCCGACGAAAGCGAGATTCTCGAGGCCATTGCCGAGGTTCGCGCCGGTGGCGCGCCGATGACCAGCGAAATTGCCCGCATGGTGGTGCGGTCATTCATGGGAGACGCCCGATCGCCGGATGCCAATGACACGGATCAGTTGTCCTCCCGTGAGATGGAAATCCTGGCACTCGTGGCGGAGGGCTGCCCGAACAAGGAGATCGCCTCGCGCCTCTTCATCAGCAACGGCACCGTGCGGACGCACTTGATGCACATTTACGAAAAACTTCACGTTCGCTGCCGCACCGAAGCGGCGGCAAAATATCTGCGTTCCAAACCTCCCAGCACACCGGCATTTCTGGCTGGCGCGAAATAAATCATGAATGCCCGGACTCTTTGCGGCTTTCTGGCTGCAATCGTCGTGGGCTGTTCCGTTGTCGCGGCGGAAAAACCCTTGCCGTTGGTCAGCCCGCTGTTTGGCGACAACATGGTGCTGCAGCGGGGAAAGCCAAATACGATCTGGGGATGGGCCAACCCTGGCCAGGAAATCCGGGTGACGATCGCCGGCCGGACGGCGAAGACCGTGACGAAAACCGACGGGCGTTGGGTGGTGGCCATCCAGCCGCCGGCTCCGGGCGGCCCATACACCCTCACGATTGACGGACCGGAACACGTCGAGTTCCATGAAGTGCTGGTGGGCGATGTCTGGTTGTGTGGTGGACAGTCCAACATGGAATTCGGATTGGGCCAGGCCAGAAATGGATCCGAGGAAATCAAGGCGGCGGAGCATCCGGAAATTCGTTTGTTCATGGTCAATAAACAGGTCGCTTACTCCCCGGTGGCGATGCCGCAAGGCTCCTGGAAAATCTGTTCGCCGCAAACCGTCGGCGCTGACGGCTGGGGCGGTTTCTCGGCGGTGGCTTACTTTTTTGGACGCCGGTTGCAACAGGACATTCATGTCCCGATCGGGCTGGTGCAGGATTGTGTCGGCGGCACCCCGGCGGAATCGTGGACGAGCGCCGAAGCGCTCCGCCCCCTCAAGGACTTCGATGCCACGCTGGCCGAAGTAGCGCGGCTCGAGGCCAAAGGCGGCCCGGAATACGGCAACTTCATCGCCCACTGGTATGACGAGTTCGACGCCGGCCAGAAGGACAATGCGTGGTTCGCGGCTAACCTTGATGATCGTGACTGGAAAATCGTGACCATTCCCGGCGGCTTCAGCGAACTCGGCGTTTCCGAGGCGCCCGCCGTCTGCTATTTCCGCAAAACCGTTGTGCTGCCCGACCCCCTCCCGGCGGGTGACGCGAAAATTCTTCTCGGCATCATCGAGCGGATGGACACCACGCAGATCAATGGCCGGTGGGTCGGCGCGAGTTCGTGGGTCGAAAATCCGCGCGTTTACAACATAGGCATCCTCAAGCCGGGCACCAATGTGATCGCCGTCCGTGTGTTCAAGACGAAGCCCGACGGCGGTTTCAAATCAAAGCCCGAACAGATCAAACTTGTGCTGGGCGACAAGACCGAAATCCCGCTTGCGGGCGAATGGAAAGGCAAACTCAGCGTGGACGCGCGCGCGCCTCATCCGCTGCCCGCCGGCTTCGAGAACTGGCCGACCATGCCCGGCGTCCTTTACAACGGCATGATTGCTCCCGTCGCGCCTTTGGCCATCAGTGGCGCGATCTGGTATCAGGGCGAAGCCAACGCGGACCGCGCCGCCCAGTATCGCACGCTGCTGCCGGCGATGATCGCCGACTGGCGGAAAACTTTCGGGCAGGGCGATTTCCCGTTTTACATCGTGAGCCTCGCCGCGTTCATGCCGCACAAGGATACGCCCGGCGACGATGGGTGGGCGGAGTTGCGCGAGGCGCAGGATTTCACCGCGCGCACCGTGACGAACTCGGGGCTGGCCGTGGCCATTGATGTGGGCAACGCCAATGACATTCATCCGAAGGATAAAAAGGAAGTCGGCGAACGGCTCGCGCTGCTGGCGCTGGCCAAGTATTACGGTGAAAAGATCCCGTGCTCGGGACCGCAGTTCGCTTCGGCGGAGCAAATTCCCGGAGCGCTGAAACTCCACTTTGACCATGGGGACGGGGGCTTGGTGGCCAAAGGCGACCGGCTGGAAGAGTTCGCCGTCTGCGGTGAAGACCGGGGATGGCATTGGGCGGATGCCAGGATTGAGGGTGACACGGTCATTGTTTCATCGTCGCAAGTGTCCCGGCCAATCTTTGTGCGCTACGCGTGGCAGTCCAACCCGAAAGCAACGCTCTACAACGGTGCAGGCCTGCCCGCCGTTCCTTTTCGCACGGACGATAGGCCGGTCGTAAGTTTACCGGCCAAACCCGGCTTGTAATATTTATGCAATTATCCAGACGACAAACAATCTGGGTAGGGCGCGTCACTCCGTGCGCGCCGTAGGTTGCAAACCCACGCATCCGGCGGGCAGAGGACTGCCCGCCCTACCAAATTTTCTATCATCTCGACTTGTTCAGGCATCGTCCAAAATCGCCTAAAAATGGTCGGGTAATATCAGATTGCAGTATCAGATTTTACCGTTGCTAACACTGACTCCATCTAACCGAGAAATCGCGACTCTGGTTGGCTCTAACATGCTTGGTTAGGCATCATGGTCAAGGCCATTCTAACTTGGTCGACTGGAGCGTCTCTTCCTCTCTGATTTTGGAGATAGCGAAATGCCCCAAGTCATATAACGCCAGTTTGGCCACGCAACGACAGCTGTGATGATCATTCCAATAGTGCCGCCTATAGCAATATTAATTCCTACTGCGGCACAAGCAAAAATTGCAGTCAAAGAAAGAAGGATATAAAGAACAACTCCCGAGCGACTCCAAAACCATATAGCAAGAATGGAAATTGGACGCAGAGCGACTATGGTGCGCAATGTGTATAACCCCCAAGTTGGCATTCTCGCTGCCATGCGATCCCAGTGCGCCACATATAACATTATATCAAATGCGCAAATAACTGAGGCAAAGATTAAATAAAACGTTAATGAAGTTCCTCGGTCAGCAAAATGATTCTTGATATTTTTTGTCAATGATGTGTTGGATCGCGTCATCCGGTCTTGCTGTTTTGTTTTATCCTTTAAACCGAATATAATAATCAGAGGAGTCAGGAAAATAAAAGGGCTACAGCAAAGCGCAGAAACGAGAAATGCGACAATCACACTTGAATCATATCCTTTGGCTTTGAGCAAATCGCAACATCCAAACACAAAGACCAAAAAGCCGATGATTGCTAAGGTCACACCGATGAATCCTCCTAGCTGCCTAGAATCACCAACTGATGTCGCACCAGCAATTATCAGCCCAATAAGCAGCGCTCCAAAACCTAAAGCCAAACGAATCACCGCCTTTTTTCGGTATATCAGAATCATTTTTAGTTGGCAAAAGCGAACCGGCCTAACGAACTCAGCCATGCCGGACGTGTGATGTCAACCGCGAATGCGGAACTGGGACGACCAACCGGCTTTGGCAGTGAATGGGCAACGTGGTCCTCACATTGACTCCCTCGTCTCTAAAAATAATAAGCCAGGCACAGAGTATTTCAAACGATCCGCAATAGACTCTGGTGCTGGCCCATGGACAAACACTAGCACTCCATAAGCCGGATACCAAGGATGTGATCCTTGGTATGGACCTGAATTGCAACGTAACTGCACAGTCGGCCCCGACGGAATATCCACGCGAAAATAATATCCTCCTGGTTGTGTGCTCTCTTGGGCCTCCTCCAGACGGATCGACAATGCCCTTTCAACGGCTGTTCGTGCGGCTTCCATGTCATCATTTGCGAAACCATAAATGTCCGTGGTCGGCATAGTATGCGAAGTGGCCTAACGTCCAGAACTCAGCCATGCCGGGGCTGTGATGTCAACCGCGAATGCGGAACTGAGACGCGCAACCGGCATTGGCTGCAGTAAATTGTTAGACCGCGGTTCTGCATACCTCAAACTATAACTGTCTCCAGCTTCGCAGCAATCTGTGCGTCAGGCTTCCTCCATGCGAAGCTGCCGTTCTTGGCGATGACGCCAACCATGAAATGCTTGGCACTCATCTTAAACGGTGCATCAGCGCTGAAACGTTCCAAAAACTCAAACGATGCTGGCTCAACCGTCGAAAGCGGGAAAACGATACCCATCGGAAACATGACGCGGTTACCCATCACAATGAGCAAGAACTGCCGCACCTTCTGGTTCTCTGGCCCTTGGAATGCGGCTGGCCACTCGATCTTCGGCAGAACCGAATCTTTCCAAGCCAACACCAAGGTCGTCGGACTTTGCCGCTCAACGCGCTCGCAAAAGGCATCGAAGAACGCTTCGAGCTTCGCTATTCCCGTGGTTTGGTCTTTGCCGAAGGAGTGACCCCAGCAACTGCCTTTTGGTGGTCGATATACAAACATAAAATGTGAGCGGTCTAACATTATTGATTAGGCAACGTGCGTGCACGATATCGTGCACGGTTGACTTTCCCAACTGCCAGTATTTTCATGAGTTTATGAAAGCTGACTTGCGAATTTCGATCAAGGATTATCGCCGGAATAAAACCTCAAAATCCAACTCGCCCGGCTTCCCTTTGCGGGCAAATGCCAGTTCTGGGCGAGAATGAACGGCAAGCCGTGGCCTAAAGATCATAGGCCGGTTTCGCTCACCCGCTTGCTGACGGCGCTGCGCAAATCGCTGGTGAAGTCGGTTCAGCCTTGAGTCGTTCAGCTTGGAACAAATCCGCCACCTCGCCCACCAGTCTCAGCCGGAACGATTCGGTAGAAAAAAGTTTTAACCACGGATGGACACGGATAAACACGGATTGGAAACGGCTTTCTGAAACGAAAATGCGTTCACCGATCGGTGCCTCCCGCCAAGTTTGCGGAAGTGGTCTTTGCTCCGGTCTTCATCCGTGTTTATCTGTGTCCATCCGTGGTTTGACTGCATCGTTCCGGCTCAGTTGCTCGGCCCGATGAGCTTTAAGCCCGAAAACCGAAATACGAACCGCTAATCTTCGCTCATCAACGCTAATCCGAGATGCTTGGATCGGAAATGGGGGGTGGCAGTTTTTTACAGGCGCGACCATGGGCAATGCTTGTCATCAGCGACGATCAGCGAAGATTAGCGGTTTAGAATCGGAGTTCAGGTTAAGTTTTGCCAGCTCCTTGAGCCGTTTGCGAATTGCGGTCTCGCACTCTTTCGCCAGTGGCAATTCCTCGCCTCGACTTTTCCATTCCGGCGACAGGCGCACATGATCTAACGAAATGTCCGTGATGTGCCACCAGCACGGACGGGCCGGATCGCCGCCTCCCGACAGCCAGCGCACCTCCACTTTGAAATTATGTTCACCAATAGCCTCACGCACCGATTCATTCTGCCAGTCCCCAATTTCAAAACGCACCGAATCAAACAGTTTGCCCAGTGGTTCGAGCCAGATCATTCAAATAACGTCCCAACCGACTGACAGAACCGGCAACACTTCACCCGCGCAAAATTCCGGGAGCATTTTCCCCGACCCTCCGTCCAATGAAGCGTGACTTGTTATCAACCAAATTTAACAAAAAAGGAAAATATGAAAGCCGGCTTCTGGAAATTATTCATGTTCGTGGTTGGGTTATCGCTCATTGAGTCCGCCGGGGCGAAGGATGAACCGCGATTCAAAACCAAAAAACCGCTCGTGCAGGTTGCCATCCTGCTGGACACGAGCAACAGCATGGACGGCCTGATCAGCCAGGCGAAGAGCCAGTTGTGGAAGATCATCAATGAATTCAACCATGCGCGGCAGGACGGCGAGATGCCGGAGGTGCAGGTCGCGCTGTTTGAATACGGCAACAACGGCCTGTCCGCCCAGGCGGGCTGGATCCGCAAGGTCTCGGACTTCACCACCGATCTCGATCTGATTTCAGAGAAACTGTTCGCGCTGAGAACCAATGGCGGCGAGGAATATTGCGGCTGGGTCATCAAGGACGCGCTCGAACGTTTGGAATGGAGCCCGTCGTCACGCGCTTACAAGGCCATCTTCATCGCCGGCAACGAGCCGTTCACCCAGGGCCCGGTGGATTACACCGACCCGTGCAAGTCAGCCAGGGCGCGCGGGATCATTGTGAACACGATCCATTGCGGTGATGAACGCACCGGCGTGGATACGATGTGGCGCGATGGCGCGCGGCTCGGCGATGGAAAATATCTCGTCATTGACCAGGACCGCGCGGTGGCCTACATCGAGGCGCCGCAAGACCGGGAGATAGCGAAACTGAGCGGTGAATTGAACAGCACCTACCTCGCTTATGGGCGGGCTGGTGGGGAGAGTGCCGTCCGGCAGGAAATGCAAGACCAGAACGCTGCCACGGTGGCATCGTCCGGCGCGCTCGTCGCGCGCTCGGTGGCGAAGGCCTCGGCAAGTTATAACAACGGCAACTGGGATCTGGTGGATGCCGCAAAGAACCAGGATTTCAAACTGGATGCGGTGAAGGAGTCTGATCTGCCCGCCGCGATGCAGGCGTTGCCGCCCGCCGAGCGGAAGGAGTTCGTCGAAAAGAAATCGCAGGAGCGCGCCGCGCTGCAGGCGAAGATCAATGAACTGAACGTGGAACGCGAAAAATTCGTTGCCGCGAAAATGAAAAGCGTATCCATCACGAACACGCTCGACAGCGTAGTCATCACGACCGTGCACGAACAGGCACAGACGCGGGCATTCACCTTCGAGTGAAGCGACGGGGGGAGGAATGAAGGCTGGCCCGCGAGGTCGGGCAGCCTGACTTCACCGGAACACGGCAGCAACAGTCGCCGGCGCGACCGACCGAACCGCTTCCTCAGTCGTGAGCGGGCCAAATCGCAGAACGACCTGCGCGAAGCCTTTGTGCCCGACTCCCAGACGCAAGGCCACGCGCGCTTCCCGGCGGCGCACCGGATCAAAAAATTCCCATGACAAGCCCAGTGCCTGCGCCTGCAAAACCGTCCAGGCCATCGTCTGTCCCGCCTCGAGCCAGCCATGCTTGTCGTCCGTCTTGGTTTTTACGACCGCCAGAGTCGCTGAGGAATCGGCAGGCGCCGGCGCAACGGTCATATTCCAGGAATCGGCGGCGCGGCCACCCGCAGCGAAAGGTGGTTGCGGCCCGCGCGAAGCTTGACCGTCTGACAACGTGATTTTAAGCACGTGCCGCCGACTCCTCTCGCTTTGCAAAAAATCCAGCCAGCCCCGTTCGCCCGCGGATGCGTGACTTAACGCCGCGAGCATGGTTTCAGTGACCGGAGTTGACCCAAGCGGCGAGTGGTTGATGTGGCTGCCGTTCATCGCCTCAAAAAGCATTTTTTCCCGCTCGTCCCGTGCGCGACAAAAGCCGAAGTGGACCCTGGCCACCAGGGAAGGTTTGCCGAGGTTGGGAAACAACGCCACCCGGCCGAGACAGCCGAAATGTTTCAACGCCAGTTTCAGATACTGCAATGCCGCCCCGCATCCGATCAACAACTCGCGTCCGTCCGGGTCCACCGTTTCGAGTCCCGGTTTCTGTTTGGCCAGCAGTTCGAGATGCGTGTCTTCCATCCGGTAATGCCAGGGTTGCCAGCCGCTCTCGGTGGGAGCCAGTGCCGCATACTTCAAGGCGAACACCAGCTTTTCACGCGGCGAACCCTTCGCCGGAAATTCAGATTCGGAAACGTTCCATGTGCTGCTCGCGCTCATAGGATAAAGGATTGGAGCATGGACTTTGCCACCCGCGAATTGCTTGAAAACACGACAACGTCCGGCGAAATCCCTGTTCCGATTTGAACAGCATGCGCAGAACGGAACGCGCGCTGCGATGCGCAGGTTGGCAGGAGATTATCCGGTGAACCGCTTGGGTTGTGGCTTGAGGTGACTCAAGCTGGCGGCTCACTTCACTTTTCGGCCTTGTCCAGTTCCATCCTCCGGTCGCGGCTGAAATCAATCCCCTTCAACGAATCGCCGTCGGTTGGCAGCCGCAGATCAATCTGCGAACAAATCGCGAGCTCCAGCGTGCCTTCCTCCAACGTGAATTCCAGCACGTGCCCGCCAGCCTGCCGGTCGGCCGTCAGAAAGTGCGCGTGATAACCCGGCACATTGATGCCTTTCACAAAGTCCGGCATGCGGAATCCCACGACCGTTCCGCGACAGCTGCCCAGTTCAAACACCGACTGATGCCGCGTGGCCTCCAGCAGCGGCACATACGGTTTGGACTGCGCCGGAACACTCCGCGTTTTCATCTGCCTGAATGTGCCCGTCAGGCGGAACGCGCAAACCACGTTCGTGTTGGGCAACAGCGCGTCCATCCGCTTCTGAAACTCGCGGAAGGTGATGCCACCGTTCAGTTCACACGACAAAGCGGGCCGGAATTGCGTCACGACGGCGAACGGTGTCGTGGTTTCGGGTGTTGGTGAACATACCTTTCCGTCGGCACGCACCTGATAAAGCTGTCCGTCCAGCAAGATCATCTCCCCATCCAGCCGGTCGAACGTGCCCAGGCCGGTGTCGCCCTCGCGCAGCAACGTGCCGCACTTCGTCTGTCCATCGTATGCCCCCGCAAGCAGGGCATCGATCACGCCAATCTGCGTGACCGAATTTCGGGGCGCGGCGCAGCCGGTGAGCAACGCAAGCGCGACCGCGGGCAACCAAAGACGAACCGCAAAGTTTTTCACTCGGCAAAAATTATCCCAAAAACCGTTGAATTGCGACCATCCGTTGCGTCATTCTGCCGCGGACAGTCTGGCGTATCTTGACACCGCCCCGGAGCGCGGGCGGTCCCTCGCCCGCAGCGCTCACGCCAGACAGAAAGTCACAGGTTAATCCGGACGCTCTCTTTGCCAGCCTCACGCTGCGGACGGGGACCGTCCGCGCTCCTTTGGGGGCAGTGTCAAGATCCGCCGCGGACAGTCTGGCTTTCCACTGGAATGTTGAAATGCGATATGGCATCTAATCGTCAGAGGTTGGATGCGGTATGCGACGGGATGAATTACAGCAGGCCCTGACGGAAGTTCGGGCGGTGTATGCGGAACTGGCGAAGCGGCCTTTGGAACGCTCCTGCCAGTCGCTCACCGGTTGTTGTCAGTTCCAGCTCACCGGGCTGACGCCGCAACTCACCCAAGGCGAGGCGCTCGTTGCCGCCAAAGGTTTGCGCGCCACCGGCCGCAAGGAACTCCCCGAATCCGCCGATGGCGTCTGTCCGCTGCTCAAGCGCGAGAACGGACGCTGCCTGATCTACCACGACCGGCCGTTCGGCTGCCGCACGCATTTTTGCGACGCTGCCGGCGGGCCGTATCCACGCAAACAGTTGCTCGACCTGATCCGCCGGTTGGAGGAAGTGGACCGAAAACTCGGCGGTGACGGGCCGCGAAAGATTCAGGCTGCCCTGGCAACCGCGCTCGAGGAGATGAGCTAAAGCGGCGGCGCCTCGAAAAGGAAATGGGGCGGAGCCGGTTTTTTCTCGCATCAGGCGGCGTTGGCCGGCTACGCTTCGGACATCATCATTCCCCGCCGATTAAAGCTGTGCCGTCAGTAAAAATGTTTTGCGTGAGGCAGGAGATGATTCCGCACGTGCACGAAAGAACAAAATGAAAATTGCCAAAATAACCTGTCGGGCCGCGCTCCTGGGGGCGTTGTTGGGCGTGCTGGCAGGGAATAATCCAGCGATGGCGCAGTCCGCAACCAATCGCCCGGCCCGCCCGATGCCTCCCACCCGAGATCCGCACACTCCCGGGTATGTCACGGCCAGGGAACTGCCTGACGACGCCAACGCCCCGGCGGATGCAGACGGAAACTTCATTCTCGGACCGACGCACAAGCCTGCGCCGGAAATGACGGTGCAGACGAATGTGCCGCAAGGCAGAGTGTATGACTTCATCCTGCATTTGGCGGACAGCAAAATTTATCCCGGCATTGCCCGCGACGCCGGCACGTTCGGCACGCCGGATCCGACCGATCCCGCCAAACTCATCGTCACCACCAGCCATCCGGCTCCCTACACGCGCAAGGTTTCAGTTTATGTTCCCAAACAATACGTCCCCGGCACCACTGCGCCGTTCATTGTCGGTGCAGACGGACCCGATCACATGCTGTTCACGGCGTTGGATAATCTCATCGCGGCAGGCAAAGTGCCCGCGATGATCGCCATCTCCATCGGCAACGGCAGTGGCGATGCCCAGGGCAGCGAGCGCGGATTGGAATACGACACGATGTCCGGCCGCTATGCGGAGTTTGTTGAAACGGAAATATTGCCGTTTGTGGAAAAACAATGCGGCGTGAAGTTGACCAAAGATCCCGACGCCCGCGCGACGATGGGCGGCAGTTCCGGCGGTTCATGCGCCCTGATCATGGCGTGGTATCATCCCGAACTCTATCACCGCGTGCTGACCTATTCGGGCACGTATGTGAACCAACAGTGGCCGCCCAATCCCGAAACCCCGGGCGGCGCGTGGGAATTTCATAAAACCATCATCCCAAATAATCCGGCAAAACCGATTCGCATCTGGATGGAAGTCGGCGATCGCGATCTCCTAAATCCGAACAGCATGCGTGACAACATGCACGACTGGGTGGTCGCCAATGAAAACATGGCGAGGGTTCTCGCGGCCAGGGGTTATCATTATCAGTTCGTCTTTGCCCGCAACGCCGGACACACGGACGGCAAAGTGAAACAACAAACCCTGCCCGAAGCCTTGGAATGGTTGTGGAAAGATTACCCGCCGGTGACGAAGTAACAACGATTGGAGCGTCAGCCCGGAGCAACTGCGCCCGATTTTATTTCGCCACGCGCTCTGGCCGGGACTTGTCCGCCCGCAACTGGCCGCAACCGGCGGCCACGTCAATGCCCCGGCGTTGACGGATCGTGCTGGGAATGCCCGCCGCTTGCAGCACCTGCTTGAATGCTTTCGCGGCGGCGGAGTGCGTGGCGGTTCCGGCAAAGCCGCCGGTGGGATTGAGCGGAATCAGATTCACATGCGCGTCCAAGCCTTTGAGCAGTGCGACGAGCCGTTCGGCTTGTGCAGGAGAATCATTCGTTCCAGCGATCAACGTCCACTCAAAAAAAATCCGCCGATGGGTTTGGGCAAAGTAAGTGTGGCAGGCGCCCATCAATTCCGCCAAGGGCCAGCGTTGGCTTATGGGAACGAGCGCCGAACGTTCCTCCTCCGTCGCACCGTGCAGACTGACGGCCAGATTGTATGGACGCTGTTCGGTCGCCAGCCGCAGGATGCCTGGCACCACACCCACGGTGCTGATGGTGATCCGGCCCGGCCCGAGGTTCAGTCCGCGACGGTCGGTGATGATTTCCAGCGCCGTCATGACCGCGTCGTAATTGTGCAACGGTTCGCCCATGCCCATGAGCACCAGATTGCGCAGCCCGTCGTGGCCGGTGGCGCGCAAGGCGAGTTGCGCATGGCGGACTTGGGCGACAATTTCGCCCGGCTGCAGATGGCGCACGAAACCCATCTGTCCCGTGGCGCAGAAGACGCAGCCCATCGCGCAGCCGGCCTGCGTGCTCAGGCACGCGGTGTGGCGTCCATTGTAACCCATCAACACCGTCTCGATCGTCTGACCGTCGGCGAGGCGGAGCAGAAACTTGCGCGTCAGCCCGTCGCTGCTGGCGATGTCGGCGGTCTCGGCCGGTGCGTCGAGGAAGAAACGGTGTCCCAGATTACCAGCCAGCCAGCGCCGCAACGGAGGAACAAAATCCGGTTCCTGGGCCGGATCCAGTTTCAAATCCTGATACAGCGTGCGCCATAGTGCGCGGGTGTGAACCGGCGGCAACCCGGACGCGACCAATTCCCGCTCCAACTCCGCGAACGTGAGATCGAGGAGCGAGCGCGGCGCGGCAGGAATGGCGGCAACGGTCGTCATATCACCGCAGAGTGTGGCGTTTGCGGGACCGGCAGGCGACATCGAAATCCGGTGAAAGCGTAGCGGCGACTCGGCAGAGCGCCGCAAACCCGCAGGAACATGGAAGGCGGCCTTCTGCCGAAAGCCGCTGCCAGCAGTGCGGGAAAGCAAGTGGTGGTGGGAAAAATCATGTGCAGACGGGGAACGCGTTCAAAACTTGCCCATCCTTTGGAAAGGGATAAGTTCCCCCCGTCGGTTCGTTTCCAACCGCGGTGAAAACAATCTGGCCATGGCTCGTGATTTCGTTCGTTGCAATGCTTGCGCAGTGCGACGCTGCTCCACCTACGATTCTGATCACTAATCTGCCGGCTTATGGCTCTGCAATAAATCTGTCTGGCGTGGTCTTGAATGCCAATCCCGCCACGAATGCGGTCGCCGTTTTCATTTGTGTGCCGGGCTACGGCTGGGTGACCAAGCCGACCTGCGCCCAGCCGCTCACGACCATCCAGACAAATGGGTCCTGGTCGGCCAACGTCAGCACCGGCGGGGCCGGCGATCTAACGGCCACACGCTTCGCCGCTTTGCTCGTCAACACCAACTTCAGCCTGCCCTGCGTGCTCGGACTGGCCAATCTGCCAACGAATGCTTACGCCCAGGCCATCGCCAAGACCGTTGTCACGCGACCCTCGCCCGGCGTGCGGTTCTTCAGCTTTTCTGGTTACGACTGGTGGGTGAAGAATTCCACCGGAACCGTCGGGCCGGGACCAAATTATTTTTCCGACGCCACCAATAACGTCTGGACCGACACGAATGGCTGGTTGCACTTGCGCATCACCCATCGCACGAACGCGTGGCAATGCGCCGAGATCATTTCCGCGCGCACGTTCGGCCCGGGCAGTTACCGGTTTGAACTGAACTCACCGGCGAACAACCTCAATCCGAACGTCACGCTCGGGTTGTTCACCTGGAGCGATGACCCGGCGTTCGCCGATCGCGAGATTGATGTGGAATGCAGCCGCTGGCAAAACGCAGCAGACACGAACAACGCCCAGTTCGTCGTTCAACCTTACTACCTCGCCAATCAACTCGTTCGCTACCGCGTGCCGCCGGGACTCGCCGACTCCACGCATCTCTTCGTTTGGGAAACCAACCGGATCAGCTGGCAATCCCAGACCGGCGCCTATTCCGCCACCGCGACCAATCTCATCGCCGCCTATGTTTTCACCAACGCCACCAACGTTCCCCAGAGTGGCGATGAAGCCGTGCATTTGAATCTGTGGCTGATCAATGGCGCCGCGCCCACGGACACCAACGAAGTCGAGGTCATCGTTCAAGGCTTCAATTTCGTTCCACTAGGAACGCCACCGGGCACGGTTCTGAGCAATCTCCAAATGTCCGCCGCCGGCCCGTTCAAATGCGACCTCACCGTGCAGCCCGATTACCGTTACGAAGTGCAGACTTCCACGAACCTCCTCGCTTGGTCGCATCTCACCACCCTGCTGGCCACCAATACCACGCTTAAAATCTCGGACACTAATCTGCCGCCGGCGAACAAGCGTTTTTATCGAGCCGTCACGCAGCCATAAGCGCGGGGAAAACGGTGACGGTGGAAAGCAAACCTCTTTACCGGCTGAAACAAAAACGGGAGGCAAGCGCCTTGCGGCCACTTCGCCTCCCGTTGAGATCAAGAACGAATGATCAGTGCTTCACTTCGACGACCTTGCCCATGGGTTGGCCGATTTCCTTGAGCAACTGCACAAACCACTTGGATTTAATGTTGAAAGGTTTGCCGCCCTTGATGCGCTCGAATTCGATCGCGCGGAGCTGCTTGCCGCGTTCTTCGTCTTCGCCCACCACGCCGCCCTTGCCGGCGAAGGCGCACTGCACGGCCTTCACGGCGCAACGCTTGATGAGCTTGCGGTCGGCGGCATTCGCGGCGGCGGCACGGCTGTAGTAACCGCTCTTTTGCACGAGCGTCTTTTCCGCGCCGATCATCTCGGCAAACTGTTTGGCAAACCACGCGCCGACATTGACCTTGTCCAGCCGCACGTGGCCGAAGGCATCGCGCGGCACTTCTTCGCCGCGGGCTTCGATCTGCGCAACGATGTCCGACACGCACGCACCTTCGGAGACGAACAGGTTCACGCAATCGTGCTTGTCCATGATCTTGCGCAAGCGGGCGGCTTCGGCCTTGATGTCGAGCGCCATTTCGGGGATGAAAACTCCGTGAACTTCCCGGCGCTCCGGGCTCAAACCGAGATCCGGCAAAAAACTCATCGCGCCCATCATCTTCCGGTATTCCTCCGCCGTGGCGGCGGTGAGCCAGCCGCAATTGCGCCCCATGACTTCATGGATGATGAGCATGCGCGGGTTGGCGTTGTGCTCGGCCACCACGTTGGCGAAGTAATGCGCGCCTTCCTCGGCCGCTGTCCACGCGCCGAGGCTCTGGTGGATCGGGATCACGTCGTTGTCAATCGTCTTGGGCATGCCGACGACGGTGAGATCGTAGCTGTTCGTCTTGAGAAATTTCGCGAGGTCGGCTGCGGCGGTGTTCGTGTCGTCGCCGCCGATGGTGTGCAACACGTCCACGCCGTCCTTGATCAGCTGGTCGGCGGCGACCTTCTGCGGGTCCTGGCCTTCCTTCACCAGCCCGCGCTTCACGCAATCCTTCACGTTGGTGAGCTTCACGCGGCTGTTGCCGATGGGGCTGCCGCCGTGCTCGACGAGCGCCTTCCAGTTCTTGCGCACGGTGGAAGTCACCTTGAGGCTCTTGCCTTGCAGCAGGCCCATGTAACCGTTCACGTAGCAGATGATCTCCACCTTCGGCGCCTTGCGCGTGTAGGTTTCGATCAGATAGCCGATGGACGCGCTCAAACACGGAGCCAGGCCGCCGGCGGTTAGAATTCCAACTTTCTTCACTTTTTTGTTCATAAAAATTTTAGGAGGGACAAACCTCCGGCCGACGATGATGCTTCAACCGCGTTTTAATCTCAATTTCAAACCTCATTTCAGCCAGAACAATACAGCCCATAGTCTATCGGGTGCTTCGATTGAGTTTTTTGCCGGACGAACTTACACTCCATGAAATGATTTGGATTGGCACATCAGGATTTCAATATCCGGAGTGGAAAGGAAATTTTTATCCGGAAAAAATGCCCGCTTCCGCGATGCTGCCATATTACGCCCGGCACTTTCCAACCACGGAAATCAATTACACCTTCCGCCAGCTCCCGAGCGACAAAGCCCTGTCGAATTGGCTGAGGCAAACCCCGGAACACTTCCGGTTCACCCTAAAGGCGCTACAGCGGATAACGGATTTTCAGCGGTTGAAGAATTGCGAGGAACTGACGCAAACTTTCATTGCTGCGGCCTTGAAGCTTGGCTCCAAACGCGGCGCGTTGTTGTTCCAATTGCCACCGTCCTTCAAGCGCGATCTCCCCGTGTTGAATGATTTTCTCTCCCTGCTGCCAAAGTTCGTAACCGCGGCGTTCGAGTTTCGCGATGAATCCTGGTTTTGCGATTCCACCTATGACGCTTTGCGCCGCCACAACGCGACCCTTTGCATCGCTGAAAGCGAAAAGCTCCGGACTCCGGCCGAGTTCACCGGCACGGCGGGCTATTTTCGTCTGCGCCGGGTTGATTACACGACTCCGGAATTACAGCGCTGGGCCGAGATCATTCGCGAGCAGGCATCCCGACTGGACGACATCTATGTTTATCTTAAACACGAAGAAGCCGGCACTGGTCCGCGTCTGGCAAAACAATTGATGACCCTGCTGGGCTTGAAACCAGTCGAGCTTCCATCGGACCAGAGCGATTTGCCCTTGGGTTAATGCCACGCTCCAAACGCAACGGAGTTACGTCATTCAGCCCAGCGTTGGTGGTCCGAACCGGACAGGCTGGCGTGGGTAAGTCTATCGCGTCGGGCTTTCGAACGGAGCGCGACTGTGTCCGCCGGACCAGTCGCAGCGCGGACATTGTGGTGAAGCATGGGAATTGTTCAATACGGCACGAGATTTGGTCAGTGGCCGTGTGCAAACACCTGCGGCTGATCTCGCTTTGCGGGACACAACCGCGCTCCATCCGGAATCATCGGGCGTCCGATTTTCTCTTTCGTCCCGCTGTGGCCAGACGGCGGAGGCCGCGCGAATCGAGACGAACCAGCACCCACTCGTTCAGCGCCTTGGCGCCGAGACGCCGGTAAAAGTCCAGCGCATTCTGATTCCAGTTCAACGCCGTCCATTCAAATCGGCCGCAGTTTCGACCGGCCGCCACTCCGGCGACAGCCTCGATCAGGCGGCGGCCGATTCCGCATTTGCGAAATTGCGGGCGCACATACAAATCTTCCAGCCATAGACCGGGACGCCCGGCAAAACTGGAGAACGTGGAGAAATAGATCGCGTAGCCGGCCGCTTTGCCGTCGCAACGCGCCAGCAACGCACCCGCCACCGGCTGCGGCCCAAACAGGGCCTTGCGCAACGACGTCACCGTGGCCTTCATCTCGTGTTCGAGCTTTTCAAACCGCGCGAGTTCGCGGATGAGCTTCAGGAGTTCCGGCACGTCCGCCGGCGTGAGGGGGGCAATCTTCAAATCCATGCCGCAAGCTACCAACGGAAGGAATCGTTCGACAAGCACCGCTTCTGGTGACGACCAGTCTGCGGCTAATCAATCCGATAACCCACGCCATTTTTTATCCGTTCATTGAATAATTCCCGCCCGCGTTCGTCTGCCTTGTGGAAACGGGATTCATGAAGACAATAAATTTCCTAAAGGCGCTGACGGTCGTGGTTCTCCCACTGTTCCTTTCCGGCTGCGTTATCCTACCCGACGAACAGGAATCGCGTGGCGTCAAGTTGAGCGATGCCATGCAAGCGTCCGCCAACGGCGACCGGCATGACGTGGGCGGCCGCAGTTCCCAGGATTCTTTTCCCGACACCGGCGAAACGACCACCGCTTCGGCTGCGGCCGGCAGCGGATCCGGCGGCGTCATGGATGCGGCTGTGTCCTATGACAAGGCGGATTACGACTGGCAAATGCTCGCCGACGTCAGCTATGCGCGGCCCATCAAAAGCCAGTTCGAAAGCCTCACCCATTTCACGCTCACGCCCCTCGCCATCGAGGATGAACGCAACCTGTTCGGCTTCTACCTCGGTGGCGCCGATGTGCAGCTCAAGTCCGGCAGCCTGGCTGACCGGGCCACGGACCGCACGTGGATGCTCGAATCTGGTCTGACGTATCGCTTCTACTTTAATCATTCCCGCACGGCTCTGAGTCCCTACCTCACCGCCAGTGCCGGATTCAACTGGTTCAACTGGTCCTACCGCAACCCGGTCATCTCCGATGGCGAAACCTTCCATTCCGACTCGCTCTATGGCGCCGAAGGCTCCTTCGCCATCGGCATCTCCACCCGACGCGACTATCGCGTGAGTGCCTTCGCCGAAGCCGGCATTGGTGGCACCGTGTTCGCCCCCGTCACGGTGAATGGCTTCGACAACGATGTGTTCCGCAACTTTGGTTTCGTCTCCTTCAAAGCCGGACTGGCTGTGAAGTTTTGATGGCGCTGTTGGCCTTTGGGCGTCTGGTAAACTCCAACGGAGTGTGGCCGTGTGCTGCGCCTACGTTTGGCTTGCCGCGCCGAAGCAGGGCGAAGGCAGGTGGGGAACGGTTTCCCAAGGCAGCCCCGAAGGCTTGCGGGACAACCGCTGGGCTGATGGATTTGACTTGAGCCGTTTGGGAATTCGGCGCAGCCGAAGGCCCGCGAGGGCCAAACGAGCGGGAGCGAGTAAGTCCCTCCCATTGGAATTAAAAGACGAGTGCGGGCCCGCCATTCAAGCAAAACTTGTCAGCGGCCAGGCATTTTCTTATCGCTTAGGGGGAACCGCTTGCCATTATAACTTCTATGAAAACTCCGCCTGCCAATCTTTTCCCAGCGCTGTTGATATTATTTGGTTGTGCTGTGTTGACATGGGATGCGACAGCAGCAGGTGGTCGTGTGCTGGCGTGGGGCAAAAACGATTATGGACAGATCAATGTTCCTGGAAATTTAACCAACGCGACAACAGTGGCGGCAGGATATTCTCACTCTCTTGCATTGCGAGATGATGGCACGGTGGTCGCATGGGGGAAAAATTTGGATGGCCAGACAAACGTCCCGACCGGATTGACCGATGCGGTCGCAATTGCGGCTGGCACGGCTCACAGTCTGGCGCTTCGAAGCAATGGCACGGTGGTCGCATGGGGATTTAATTCGAACGGCCAGACGAATGTTCCACCCGATACGACCAATGTTATTGCCGCGGCTGGCGGGTTGGCCCACACGCTCGTTTTGAGAAAGGATGGTTCGGTTCTTGGCTGGGGCAATAATAGCAGCAATCAAACGAATGTGCTGTCAGACCTGACCAACGTCCTGGCAATGGCCGCAGGCGGTTCCCAAAATCTTGTCATTGTGGATAATTCAACCGTAATCCCGTCTGCACCCTGGTTTGATCCTTCGCCGGGAAGCCTGCAACTGACCAGCACCGGCCTCGCCTTGCGTGTCAAAGGACTGGTCGGACGCGGTTTTATGACACTGATGGGATCAAGCAACCTTGTGAATTGGGATCTGGTCGCCTTTCGATCCTCGGTCGTCGGCAAATTTGACTACGTTGATACATCCGCCACCAATCGCCCGATCCGGTTTTATCGCGTGATCGAACAGCGCTAAACGTGTTGCGCCAACCTTGGGCTGATGGATTTGACTTGAGCCGTTTGGGAAACGGCGAAAGGAATTCGGCGATGCCGAAGGCCCGTCAGAGCCGAGCGAGCGGGAGCGAGTGAGGCCATCCCGTTGGCATTCTATTTCACTGAAGCTTGCTGATTCTTTCTTCAGCTTCCTTTGTCGCTTTGACGATTTCTCTCGCACAGTCGACGTGCTGTCTTACGCGCGTGTCGGGGATTCCAACACGCTCAGTGATTTTGAAAAACACAGCACTTGAAATCGCCTCAGAAAGGGCATTCGACGCCCGTGCTTTCTCCCGGATTGTGCATAGTAAGGCCCATAGTGCCGCATCAGCGGCGAGAAATGGGAAGACGTTACCAAGCACGGTATCCAGCAGTGTCGTGCTGTAACGGATAGACCAAGACCACGGATGATCTGGCGACGCAGCAAGATCGTTGATCTTGCCTGCTTCACTCAGCATGGTTTGTCGCGCCGTAGCGCAGCGAAGGCGGAACCGCCAACCTTGGGCTGATGGATTTGAATCCCGTTAGGATTCATTTTCAGCGCCGTCAGGTGCGGCATAGTTGTAGAATCCAAAATCAAACAACGTTTCAAGCTCCGTCAGGAGCGGAATATGCCGCCCCGACGGGGCTGGGGAATTGGGTGGCGCGGGTGGCTACAAAGATTTCGCTCCTGACGGAGCTGCGAAATCAAATGCGACAAAAGGCTAATCCTTTTCGGTCACATGAATCATTAGCCAATCGGGTGCGAAGGCTTCGCAGAAAACGGCTGCGCCCCATTTAATGATAAGAGCCGTCATTGCGACGGCAAAACACATTGCGGTAATCTTCCAAGATTTGAGAGCAGCCGCCAATGCGCCAATAAGAACTTTCCCGTCATAAACGTATGCCGCATTTGTTGACCACGCTTTGTAAAGATCGCTCTTTGAGTCGCAAACGGCACGCCATGCCACTCGCTTAAATGCTGCGCTTACCTTCTGGCCTAATTCACGAATTCCATGTTTCGTAACAGGCGCGGGCAACATTTTTCTATCAGGCACGGGCAATTGTTTGTGGTAAAACCCCTGAACATCCAACAGCAATTGAGCCGATTGTCCCGGCAGACTCATTCCAAGCTGCTCAATGATTTCATCTTCGTGTTTATTTTTGAGAAGTTTCACCGCTTCTTCCTGCAAAATATCCACGTCAATGTATCCCGGCGTTTCTTCAATCAAGCCGGAGAGAACACATTCTTCTTCAAGTCTGCCCAAATATCGTTTGTGAAATTGCTCTCGTCGCCGAGGCGTTTGAATGTTGCTAACACAAACGATTGCTTCTCGAACATGAAACTTGGCCTTCTCAACATTTTTCTGACGCAGGTAGCAGATGGCCAAGAATGCCGTCGCCTCCAAATAAAGCCGCGTGTTACTCCGGGCGAGCTTTCGATTTCCTTCAAAGCCAGCGATGGCGAAGTCTAGCTCGCGTGCCTCCAGCGCACATTCGTAAAGCCAATTTTTGATTTGCAACAACCGTGTCGTATGACCGGTTGAACGCAACATTGGCTGAATTTCCGCAACCAACTTTTTAGCTTCGTCGAAATCCGCCGAACAGGCGCAGGCTCGGAGGCGTGGCTCAATTTCAGCGAGCTTTGCACGCTGTTCATTTGTGAGCGCTGGAGGTTTTGTTGCCACGCCATCAGTTCAATTCTTCGCCCCCGCCAATTCCTCCTCAAAATCCACGATTTCTTTGATCGGAACCGAAGAGAGTTGAGAGTTCATGGTTGAGAGCCGGATTAGTTCTTGGTGGTCGCAAGTTCTTCTTCGAAATCGACGATTTCCTTAATCTGAACGAGGAACCATCTATCAATCTTGGTCAGGTTGAAAATCTCCTCGATGGTGAAGCCGGCGCGCAGGGCGTGCCGGATGAAGAAGATTCGCTCGGCGTTGGGCACGCTCAGTTTGCGGCTGATGACGTCGCGCGGGAGGATGTCGCGGTCGCCATAGACTTCTGTTCCAATTCGCCAAGGCTTGCCGTCGCCGCCCAGACCGCTGCGGCCAATCTCCAGCGAGCGCAGGCATTTTTGCAGGCTTTCCTTGAACGTGCGGCCGATGGCCATCGCTTCACCCACGCTTTTCATCTGCGTGGTGAGCGTGGGGTCGGCTTGTGGGAATTTCTCGAAGGCAAAACGCGGGATCTTGGTGACGACGTAATCAATGCTCGGCTCGAAGCTCGCGGGGGTTTCGCGCGTGATGTCGTTCTTGAGTTCGTCGAGCAGGTAGCCGACGGCGAGTTTGGCGGCGATCTTCGCGATGGGAAAACCGGTGGCCTTGGACGCGAGCGCGGAGCTGCGGCTGACGCGCGGGTTCATCTCGATGATGACCATGCGGCCAGTGACAGGGTCACAGCCAAATTGAATGTTGCTCCCGCCCGTTTCCACGCCGACGGCGCGGATGACGGCGAAGCTCTGGTCGCGCATGATCTGAAATTCCTTGTCGGTCAGCGTCTGGATGGGCGCGACGGTGATGCTGTCGCCGGTGTGGACGCCCATGGGGTCGAAGTTCTCGATGGAACAGATGATGACGCAGTTGTCGGCCTTGTCGCGCATGACTTCCATCTCGTATTCCTTCCAGCCGAGGAGGGATTCTTCGATGAGAATTTCGTTCACGGGCGAAAGCTCGATGCCGTTCTTGGCGATGGCTTCGAATTCGTCCTGATTGTAACCGATGCCGCCGCCCGTGCCGCCGAGCGTGAACGCCGGGCGGATGATGAGCGGGAACTTGCCAATCTTTTTCGCGACGTCGCGGGCTTCGTCCAGGTTGTGCGCGACGCCGGAGATGGGAACGTCGAGGCCGATTTTCAGCATCAATTCTTTGAAGGCGAAACGGTCTTCGCCGCGATGGATGGCGTCGGGTTTCGCGCCGATCATTTCCACGCCGTATTTGTCCAAGACGCCGGATTTGTGCAGCGCCATGGCGGTGTTCAAAGCGGTTTGGCCGCCGAGGGTGGGGAGCAGCACAAGCTTGTTCCGTAGCGGCGTCTCGGCAGAGCGCCGCTGATCATCGGTTAAGTTTGCGGCGCTCTGCCGAGACGCCGCTACGCCGACGGGCACGCCCATGCGCTTCATCTCTTCCAACTCGCGGATGATGATTTTCTCCACGCATTCGGGCGTGATGGGTTCGATGTAGGTGCGGTCGGCGAACTCCGGGTCGGTCATGATGGTGGCCGGGTTGGAGTTGATGAGGACGACGCGATAGCCTTCTTCGCGGAGAGCCTTGCACGCCTGGGTGCCGGAGTAATCGAACTCGCACGCCTGGCCGATGATGATCGGACCGGCGCCGATGATGAGGACGGAATGAATGTCGGTGCGTTTGGGCATGGCGAAATTAAAAATTAAAAATGCAAAATTAAAAATGTCCTGCCGCGCGCGGGCACGGACAAATTATCGGTTCAAACGGCCAGAGATTAAACACGGATTGCAGGTGGAGCGAAAGAAAATTGCGGGCGCGAATCATCAATAATTCCAATTGCCCGCAAAAAATGTGGCGCTCCGTCCCGGAGGCGATTCGTCGTTTCCAGCCGGGGGAAGATTTCTATTTGAAAAACATCGTCGTTTCCTGCAGCGCCTGAAGAATCTCACTGCTCGATGCGCGCCGTGGGTCAGCTTTCGGCAGTTCGACGCCGTCCATGTCCAGATAAAGGGTTCGGGAGGGTTTGAAAACGGTGATGCTGTCTTGTTTGGCAACCGCCGTATCCGCCCAACCGGCCAGCAGCGCCTGTTTCCGGGGTTCCTGCCCGCCAATCGGTTTCCCCGTGGTGTAATCACCGGGAGGGTTCGTGATCCCCATCCACGTCAGCACGGTCGGCACAAAATCCACGTGCGAGGTCACATTATCCACCACGCGCGGCGACGCTCCCGGCAAGTGCAGGACGCCCAGCGTCTGGGTTTGAAAGCGGTTGAGGCCGCTGCAATGTCCAAAATGCCCCAATTCGGCAAATTCTTCGCCGTGATCACCGACCACCACGATGATGGTGTTCTGATATTCGTCACGGTCCTTCAGGGCCTGCACGATCCGGCCGATTTGCTCGTCAATGTAATTGATCGAATTCAGATAGGAACCTCGGAGAGCGGCGGCCGAGGCGGGTGACACCGTCAGCCGCAAATAGCTGATCTCCCCGGACGCACAGCCTGGATACAAATGGTATTCGGCCGGATGCTCGTAAGGCTGGTGCGAGGCATTGAAGAACAGGAAACCAAAGTATGGGGGTGCCGCGGTAGGCTGGCTGGCGCGATCCGCAAGGAAGCGGAGAAACTGGTCGGCCATCAGGCGATCCCGCCCTGAACGGGGTCCCTCCCACTGGTCGGTGATGGCATTTGTCAGTTTCACGAAGGCCGTCTGCCGGAATTCCGGATAATTGAGATCCGTGCAACTCATGATTTTGAATTGGTAACCGCACCCGGCGAGCAGGTCGAACCACGGGGGGGACACATTCTGCGCCAGTGCCCGGTGCCAGTAGGTCGCGGGAATGCCATACAGCAGGCCGAACAGGCCAAAGCGGGTTTCGTCACCCGTGGAAAAGTGACGTGTCAGGCGGATGCTGTCACCGGCGAGATGGGAGACATTGGGCATGGTTTTGTCATCCAACGCATCGGCCCGGCCACTTTCAACGGCGATAAACAGGATGTTGGGTTTGCGGGCGCCGGCCGACAATCCCAGCGGATGTTGCGGAAGATGAAGCGATTTCGCACTATCCGGCAGGATGCGGATTTCGCCAGCGGGCCGCTTGTAACCGAACCGTTTTGCCAGGTGTTTGAACGTCAGCGGCTGGTAGAACGGCAGGGTGTCCCGCACGGCCCGCATGGTGGTGTTATCGCGCAAATCAACCACCGCAAAAAAGCTTCGTTCCCCCAGCAGGGCGATGAGAATGATGGCCACGCCGAATTGCCACCGCCGGCGCACCAGCTTCGGCGAACCCCATAACGCGAAGGCCAAACTGGCGGCGATGAAGAAAAACAGGATGAGCGCCGCCATCATCATGCTGGCGGGGTCCACCCGGACGCTGTCTCCGGCACCTTTGGTGGTCAACAAATTCCAGACCAGGCTGTCGAAATGCCGCTGAAAAAGACGGAAGATCACAATATCCGCCAGCACGGTTATCTGCAGGAGCGCGAAGATAAACCCCGCAACGAGCCTCGCCCAAGTCCGGTTTCGCCAGCACAGCAACGGCCAGGCCGTCAACAGGGCGGGAACGAGATTGAGAAAGCCGGCCTGGCTCACGACAGCCAGCGCGAAGGCCAGACAGGCAAACCCGTGCAGTCCCGTTGAAAGACCCAGGACGTAACCCAACTGAAGCACGACTGTAACCAGGCAATTGCCGAGATAAATCCATGCCCACTCACGCCAAGGTCTGGAATTTGTGGCGGGGGTCGCCAAGCGGTGAGAGGGGTCAGTCATGGTTTCATTACAGTTTTGTAATAATTGGAATTATTGTCAACGACAACGGCCACTGCTTTCAACGCTGCCCGAACCGGTTTCGGTCGATCGCACCACGAGTTGCCCCGTCAAAGTTTCCAAACACCGCCGCAATTTTATCTTCGTGTGATTCGTGTCTTTCGTGGTTTCAAAGAATTCTTCCGGCTCAGAGCGTGTCTGAAACTGTAGCGGCGGGCGTCCCGCCTGCCGTGGAGGGTGGCGCCTTGCCGCCCGGAAAAGGCCGCTCGCTTTGCCGAAACGTTCCCGCTTTACAGGGATGACTGCGGGACGCCCCGGGCTCTACGTCAGCCAAGATGGCCGACGCTACAATTTTCATACGGGCTCGAATCCCCCCATCTCAACGCTTGAGAAACTCCGCCCGGCCAGCCAACAATCACGCATGCCAGAATATCGGTGGGGCAAAATCAGCGGAGGGAAGCTGCTGGGATTCGTCATCGGGGCGGCCGGATTTTTCGCACTGGTGCTGGCCTGCGAGACCGGCTTCGTTTTCGGTCTGGATCACGCGAACCTGCTGTTTCACGAGGCGGGACATCCCATCATTGGTTTGTTCAGCTCACGACTGGAAACTTACGGCGGGACGATCGGGCAACTGGTGTTCCCGGTCGCACTGGCGGTTTCGTTCTGGCGCAAAGGAAACGCGCCGGCGTTTGCGGCGTCGGTCATCTGGTTTTTCGAGAACTGGCTGAACATCGCCCGTTACATGGCGGACGCGCGGGCGCTGGAACTGCCGCTGGTCGGCGGCGGCGACCACGACTGGAACACCATTTTCACGCGGTGGGACATCTTGCAATACGCCCTGGACATCGCCGGCACGGTGAAATTTCTCGGCTGGCTGGGCATGACCGCCGCGTACGCGTGGGTGGCGTGGCGGGCCTGGGCGGATCGCAAGCGCCCGGAAGAGCCTACGGCATTTGACAAATTCGAATAGCAGACGCCACGGATCCAACTCGTCAGAGCGGTCACGCATCATGCTGATTCGTTACGGCAGCGGCGTGCGCGTGTCCTTGATGTATTGTGTGTGGCCGTCCAGAAAAACACGGCAGCGGCCGCCGGCGTGGATGGTGCGGCCCAGCAATTCGGGCGCGACGGACGGAATGGTTTTTGGAAAATACGGATCCACGGCGAGTTCCACATCCACCGGGCCGGCGATGAAGCCGAGCGTGGCATCCGTCGCGCTGGCGGTGATCAAGTCAGCCACCGCCTGCGATTGCGACTTCCCCCAAAAATCCTCCTGTCCCACCGGATCATCGGGCCGGTCAAAACGCCAGGCCCAGTAACGGCTCGGCGGCATATTGGTGTCATTGGAAGTGGCCTGCACGGATTGGATGGAATTGCCGGTGGGTGAATTGACGGCGGCCGGGCAGGACCAGACATTCCAATTTGGGCAGTAGTTGAAATAGTTCGTCGCCGCCCAGCCGGCACGCGGGTCGGAAGGCGGCCAGCTCGTCCACGGATGATAGCCGCCGGGGAGGCTGGATTTCAGATCGCGCCGGTCGGGGAAATGATCGTTCTGGTCGTTGAGATACATGACAAACGCGAGGCCGATCTGCCGGAGGTTGGACAAGCAGACCGCCTGCTGGCCCTTTTGTTTGGCGCGGGAGAGCGCAGGCAGGAGCAGCGCGGCCAGGATGGCGATGATGGCGATGACGACCAGCAATTCAATCAACGTGAAGGCAGCTTGAATTTTATCCGCTCGGCGCGTCATGTCGAAAGGCAGGTTGCCTGAAAATTGCTTCACGGCAAAAGTAATTTTGTATCCCCGCACTGACAAAGAGCTTGGCTTTAAATAAAATCCTGCAAGCATCACCGGCATGAAAGCCTGTTCAATTGTCGTTTTATTGGCGACTTTTATTGCCTCAACCCGGGCAGATGTCGCCGTCCTCACCCAGCACAATAATCTTTCCCACACGGGGGCGAATCTGGAGGAGACGCTTTTAAAAACAAACAACGTGAACACGAACACCTTCGGGCTGGTGTTCACGCGAGCGGTGGACGACCAGATATACGCGCAGCCGCTGGTCATGACGAACGTGGATATTCCAGGCAAGGGCGCTCACAATCTCGTCATCGTGGCGACAGTCAACGATTCCGTTTATGCGTTCGACGCCGACGATGCGTCCGTCAGCGCGCCGTATTGGCAGGTCAGCTTCACCAACGCCAATGCGGTTCCGCCGCGCAATTCGGACTTAAGCGCGCTGGGAGCATGCGGAGGAGGCTACGTTGATTTCAGCGGCAACATGGGCATTGTGAGCACACCGACGATTGATCCGGTGGCCGGGACGATTTATTTGGTGGCGCGCACCAAGGAAAATGGCACCACCTTCGTGCAGCGGCTGCACGCGCTGGATGTTCGCACCGGCCAGGAGCGGGCCAACAGTCCGATGGTGATCACCGCGACCTATTCCGGGAATGGTGATGGCAATGTCGGCGGAGTGATCACATTCGATCCCGCGCGCCAAAATCAGCGGGCAGGTCTGTCGCTCATCAATGGTGTCGTCTATATCACGTGGGCTTCGCATTGTGACCTGGGGCCGTATCACGGATGGGTGATCGGTTACGATGCGACGAATCTGACGCGCGTGGTCGTCTATAACAACACGCCGAATGGTGGGAATGGCGGCATTTGGATGAGCGGCGAGGGAATTTCCGCCGACACCAACGGCAACCTGTTTCTTTCGGTTGGCAACGGCTCGGTGGGCTACAACGGCAATCCCCGGGACACCATCAATCGTGGCGAGAGTTTTTTGAAATTAACCCGCAATGGCGGCACGCTGAACGTGACGAGCTGGTTCACGCCTTACAATTATCAGAACCTGGAAAACGGCGACATTGATCTCGGCTCGGCGGGTCTTATGCTCATTCCGGGCACCACCCTGGCTTTTTCCGGCGGCAAGCAGGGTGTGGGATATCTCGTGAACCGGGACAACATGGGTGGTTTGAGTTCTTCCGGTGCGGACACCAACATTATCCAGAGTATTACGCTGACGGCAAATCAACTCCACGGCGGCATGGTCTGGTGGGACGGCCCGACCAATTCTTTTGGTTACATCTGGCCGGCGGCGGTGTTCTTGCAACAATACAAATTTGACCGCACAACCAACAAATTCATTCTGCCCGCTTTTGCCCAAAGCCCGAGTTCGGCACCCGGCGGCCAGCCCGGAGGGATTCTGGCGGTGACGGCGAATGGCACCAACGCCGGCACCGGCATCGTCTGGGCGTCGCACCAGCTCACCGGCGACGCCAACCATAATGTGCTGCCGGGTATTTTGCATGCCTACGACGCGCAAAACGTGAGCCGCGAGCTGTGGAATTCCGAACAGATCAGCGCACGGGATTCCGTCGGCAGCTTCGCCAAATTTGTCGCCCCCACCGTCGCCAACGGCAAAGTTTATCTGGCGACTTTTTCCGGCCGGCTGGATGTTTATGGTCTGGCGGCCGGCTGGGTGGCCGTGCCGGCCTGCTCGCCCAACGGCGGCACGTTCACCAATTCGGTCGCAGTCGCATTGACGGATGCCACGGCTGGCGCGGCAATTTATTACACGCTGGACGGCTCCACCCCGACGACAAACTCCATTCTCTATACCGCGCCGTTTACTTTAACGAACAACGCGGCCGTCAAAGCCAAAGCGTTCAAAGCGGGTTTTGTGGACAGTGGCGTGGCGGTGGCCACATTCCTGAACAGTGCGTCGGTTGGCACGGGCACGGGGTTGAAAGGTTCCTATTATTCGAACCAGGTGAAGACCTTCAATAATCCCGCGACCCTGGTGCGCACGGATGCGACGGTGAATTTTAACTGGGGCACCGGGGCACCGGATCCAAGCATCAGTGTGGACAGTTTTACCGTGCGCTGGACCGGTGCAGTCCAACCGCCACTTGGCGACACTTACACATTTTATACCACCACCGACGACGGGGTGCGCTTGTGGATCAACGACCAGTTGATCATTGATGACTGGGTGGATCAGGCACCGACCGAGCGAAGCGGTTCCATCACGCTCGTCGGCCAGCAGCGGTATAATATCCGGATGGAATATTACGAAAACGGCGGCGGGGCGGCGGCGACGCTTTCATGGAGCACGCCTTCCATGAGCAAAGTGATCATTCCGCAAATCCAGATGTATCCGGTGACCAACCCGCCGCCGGCGGTCACGCTGAGCAGCCCGGCGAACGGCTCCGTTTATACGGCCAGCGCGAGCGTCACGCTGCGTGCGACGGCCTCCTCCCCATATGACACGTTGAGCAAGGTGGATTTTTACGCCAACACCACGTTTCTCGGCAGTGTGAGCAACAGTGCGGGCGGCATGACCAATACCTTCACCCTGACCGCGACCGGCATCAACGCGGGGAGTTATCCTTTGAAAGCGGTGGCGACGGATCTGACCGGGCTGGCGAGCACTTCGGCGCCGGTCAGCATCACCGTCAGTTCCGCCAGTGGCGCGCCCTATGGTCTGCCGTCGCGGCCTGCCGCCTCCGCGTTTTTGAACATGCCGGCTGGCATCAACGGCTCGCTGCCGCCGCTGCTCTCGCAGACGGGCGTCTTCACCAACACACCCGCCATGAATCCCGCCGGCTCACTGCTGCCATATTCGGTCAACGTGCCCTTGTGGTCTGATGGTGCCGTCAAAACGCGTTACTTCGTCGTGCCCAACGGCGGCGCGCCATACACGCCGGAAGAGCAAGTCACGTTTACTACCAATGCTGAATGGACGTTTCCCGCCGGCACCGTTTTCGTGAAGACGTTTGAACTGGTCACCAACGAAACCAACCCGAATCTCAAACGCCGGTTGGAAACCCGGCTGCTGGTGCGCGGCACCAACGGCGCGGTCTATGGCGTGACCTACAAATGGCGGACGGACAACAGCGAGGCGGACCTGTTGTCTGGCAGCCTGAGCGAAGATATCGCCATCACCACGAGCGGCGGGACGCGGACACAAACGTGGTATTATCCAAGCCCGTCGGATTGTCTCGTGTGTCACACCCCGGCGGCGAATTACGTGCTCGGCGTCAACACGCGCCAGCTCAACGGAAACTTCACGTATCCCTCCACCGGACAGACCGACAATCAACTGCGGACGCTCAACCGCCTCGGGCTTTTCAATCCAGCATTTAACGAATCGGCCATCGCGACTTACCCGCGCTTGTCTGCGTTGACGAATCTTGCGATGTCGTCGGAGGAACGGGCGCGGTCTTACCTGGACGCCAATTGCGCCCAGTGTCATCGCCCCGGCGGCTCGGGCATCACGTTCGACGGGCGCTATGACACAGCGTTGACGAACCAGAATATCATCAATGCCATTGTATCGAAAGGCGATCTGGGATACGACAACGCCCGCGTGGTAGTGCCGAAGGATGTCTGGCGTTCGGTGCTGTATGGCCGGATGAACAGCACGGATCCGGCGATCAAGATGCCGGCACTGGCGCGAAATCTTGTGGACACCAATGCGGTGTCGGTGATGGGTGACTGGATCAACAGCCTGGACGGCACGCCAGCCCTGGCACCGCCCGGCATCAATCCCAACGGCGGTTCCTTTGCCGGAAGCGTGGGTGTGGCTTTGCAGCATCCGGATCTGGCGGCAGAGATCCGTTACACGCTGGATGGCTCGTTGCCCAACGCCAGTTCCCCGCTCTATTCCGGCCCCATCAGCCTGACCAACAACCTGACCGTGCGCGCCAAGGCGTTTGAGGCCGGTTATATTGACAGCGTGGCGGCGAACGCCACCTTCTTCATCAATCCATCGCAGTTCACTTCCGTGTCTTTGACCAACGGTGTGGTGCATCTCTTTTTTGCCGGTGTGAGTGGCCAGACGTATGTGCTGCAGGCCACCACGAACCTGGTGGACTGGGTGCCGGTGGCGACGAACATCGCACCGTCCGCGATTTTCGAGATGACCGATCCGCAGGCCGCGCAGTTCCAATTCCGGTTCTATCGGACGCTGGAACAGTGAGCAGTTAAAGCAGGCAGGATTGGGAGCCGGCGCCGATGATGAGGACGCTGTGGATGTCGGTGCGTTTGGGCATGGGATGAAATGCAAAATTAAAAATCGAACCGCCGGGCATTGCTCAAAACGGGCAAGCTGAAACACGGATTTAGTCACGACCCTGCCGGGCTTGGCCGGTCATCGGTACAAAACTCACCGGCAGCACGGCGTGTTGTTGCAGCCGGCCCCCTGCTTTGCGGAGCAGCACCAGCTGCTGGTTCCCCATCGGCCCGACGGGAATTATCATCCGTCCTCCATCCTTGAGCTGGGCGGTGAGCGGTTGGGGCACGTCTTCCGGAGCGCAGGTGACCATGATGGCATCGAAGGGTGCCGCCTCGGGCCAGCCCTGGTAACCGTCCCCAGCCCGCACGTGGACATTCGTGTAGCCGAGGCGGTTCAGGTCGGCTTCGGCGTGGCGGGCCAGGGGCTCAACGATTTCAATCGTGTAAACCTCCTGGACGAGTTCCGCCAGCACGGCTGCCTGGTAACCCGAACCGGTGCCCACCTCCAACACCCGGTCGGCGGGCTTGGGTTCGAGTTTTTCGGTCATGAACGCAACGACATACGGCTGCGAAATGGTCTGTTCGTGGCCGATGGGCAGCGGGCTGTCATCGTAAGCGTGGGGGCGGATCCCTGGCGGGACAAATTCGTGACGCGGAACTTTAAGCATCGCCGCGAGGACCCGTGCGTTGGTGATGTCGCGCCCCGGCCCCAACTGTTCTTCCACCATGATTCTGCGCGCGACCGTGAAACGGCTCCGGTCGTCGGAAGAACTGTTTACTGGCTTTTCTCCGCATCCGGTGAGAAAGACAAGGCATCCCAGTGAGATTGCCAGGGTCCGGCATTTCATAATCCGAAAATAGTCCACTTCGCCGGTGCCTGCCAGAGGAGACCTCTGAAATCCGGAAAACACCCTGGTTCAGAGCCGTGCGCCTGCAGGCGGGCCGGCGCTCCCAATTGAAAATCGCGGCAAGAGTTTGGGCGGGTCGTTGTGACCGGATCAAACCGCCTGTGGCGTCAAAACAATTTTGCCTGTCCGCCTGTCGCCGCTTTCAACCCAAGCTTCTGGTAACTCAATTCCGTCGCGACGCGGCCTTGCGAAGTGCGGTTGAGGTAGCCTTCCATGATCAGATACGGCTCATAGACTTCCTCGATCGTGTCCGGCTCCTCGCCGACGGCGACGGCGAGCGAATTCACGCCCACCGGCCCGCCGCCGAATTTCGTGATGACCGCTTCGAGGATGCGCTTGTCCATTTCGTCGAGGCCGTTCTCGTCAATCTCCAGCATGGCCAGCGCCTTGTCGGCCACGGCGGCGGTGATGCGGCCATCGTGCCGGACTTGCGCATAATCGCGGACGCGGCGCAGCAGATTGTTCACGATGCGCGGCGTGCCGCGGCTGCGCCGGGCGATCTCATGCGCGCCGGCCGGGTCAATCTCCACATTGAGCAGGTTCGCCGAGCGGATGACGATTTTGTCCAAGTCCGCCGCGCAATAATAATCCAGCCGCTCGCGCATCCCAAAGCGCGTGAGCAAGGGTGCGGTGAGCAAGCCGCTCCGCGTCGTCGCGCCGATGAGCGTGAAGCGCGGCAGATTCAGGCGGACGCTGCGAGCGTTCGGTCCCTGGTCAATGATGATGTCCAGTTTGAAATCCTCCATTGCGGGATAGAGATATTCCTCGATGGTCTTTTGCAGGCGATGGATCTCGTCAATGAACAGCACGTCGCCCTCCTCGAGATTGGTGAGCAGGCCGGCCAGGTCGCTGGCTTTCTCGATCGTCGGGCCGCTGGTGGCCTTGACGCTGGCGCCCATCGCCTTGGCGAGGATGTTGGCGATGGTGGTTTTGCCGAGGCCGGGCGGGCCGGACAACAGAATGTGATCGAGCGCTTCGCCGCGCTGTTTGGCGGCTTCGACGGCGATTTCCAGACGCTCTTTCACTTTCGGCTGGCCGGTGAAATCGGAAAAGAGCGACGGGCGCAGCGTCATTTCCAGCGCGACGTCGGGTTTGTTCAAGGTGGTGACGGTGTGTTCGGCCATCGAGTGAAGGATGCGGAAAGCGGCGTGGCGCGCAAGGTCAAAGCGTTTTGGTATGCGCCGCAAAGCACACTTCCCAAACGTCCGTGATTTGCTAGAGTTGGCTTGCCCCATGACCCGGAATCTTCCAGCGACGGGTTTCAATTTGACCGGCAATTTTCCCCGGCCTGCGGGGAAAATTTATCTTCGCGACGCCTTCACGCTCATCGAACTGCTCGTGGTCATCGCGATCATCGCCATTCTGGCGGCCATGCTTTTGCCGGCGTTGGCCGGTGCCAAGAAACAGGCGTACCGTATCCAGTGCGTGGGGAATGAGAGGCAACTGATCCTGGCCTGGACGATTTATTCCGGCGACAACGGCGAGCGGTTGGTAGCAAACGGCGGTGATTCGACAGTCACATCCACGAGTGCCCACTTGTGGGTTCACGGCCGCAACCACGGCTCGCCCGACACGCTGACCAACACACTTTATCTGAAGGGCGCGGCGTTCGCGCTGTTCGCCCCGATCATCCCGACCGAGCGGATTTACAAATGCCCGGCGGATCGTTCCACTTGGCCGCTGTGGACATCTATCCTGGCCTTTGTTCAGGAAGAACGCAGCTATTCCATGAACAGCTACGTCGGCACGGCTCCAGCGAACGCCCTGACGCCGCTCAGCATCAACACCGCCTACAAGGTTTACCTGAAAACCTCCCAGATCGCAGCGAATTCGCCGGCCAACCGGTTCATCTTCACGGATGTAAACCCGGCGAGTATCTGCACGCCCGGCTTCGGCGTGGACATGAGTCTGCAAGTGTGGATTCATTACCCGTCCGACATGCACCGGCAGCGCGGTGTGCTGGCGTTCGGCGACGGCCATGTGGAACTTCGCCGCTGGCTGGATGCCCGCACCATGCTGCACCTCGCAGGCGGTTCGGCTTTCATCCCGCACGGCACTTTTTCGCCCAACAACCCGGATCTGAACTGGATTGCGGAGCGGACCACTTCAAAAAAGTAGCCAGGTGCTTCGTTTTTTGGCTTCGGGGCATCGCCACTTCTTTCAAAAGAAATCTCTGGAAAACCCAACCGGGCTTCGCCAAGCTGCCTTCACCCTATGGCGAACATGAAAACCTGCCTTCGTGCCACGATTTGGCTGGCCGCACTGTTCGGTTCAGCCAGCACCTTCGCCGGCGACGCCGACATCAATCTGCCCGCGTTGAAGGACGTTTCGTTTTATCAGGGCACGGTGACCAGTCATGGCGTTCTGTTTCTGGGCCTGGTCATTTGCGCCGTCGGGGCGGCGTTCGGGTTGTTGCAATACAAGCAAACCCGCGCGTTGCCGGTGCATAAATCCATGGGCGACGTTTCCAACATCATCTGGGAAACGTGCAAGACGTATCTGTTCCAGCAGGGGAAATTCCTCGCCGCGCTCTGGGTCCTCATCGCCATCTGCATGGTCTATTATTTCAAGGGGCTGCAGGACAAACCGCTGGGCGCCGTGCTGGTGATCCTGGGCAGTTCGGTGCTGGGCATCCTCGGCAGCTATGGCGTAGCCTGGTTCGGCATCCGCATCAACACCATCGCCAACAGCCGCGCGGCGTTCGCCTCGCTCAAGGGCAACTCGCTGAAAACCCTTTTCATCCCGCTGCAGGCCGGCATGAGCATCGGCCTGCTGCTCGTGTGCGTGGAACTGGCCTGCATGATCGGCATCCTTTTGTTCGTCCCGCCCACACTCGCGGGGGCTTGCTTCATCGGTTTTGCGATCGGCGAATCGCTCGGCGCGTCCGTGCTGCGCATCGGCGGCGGCATCTTCACGAAGATCGCCGACATTGGCAGCGACCTGATGAAGATCGTTTTCAACCTGCCGGAAGATGACCCCAAAAATCCCGGCGTCATCGCCGATTGCACGGGCGACAACGCGGGCGATTCCGTCGGGCCGACCGCCGACGGCTTTGAAACCTACGGCGTGACCAGCGTGGCGCTGATCGCGTTTCTGGCGCTCGCGCTGGTGGCCTCCCCGCTGCTCTGCGGCAAACTCATCATCTGGCTGTTCGCGATCCAGGGCTTGATGGTGCTGGCGTCGCTGGGTTCGTATTATTTCAACATGGTCGTCGCCAACGTCCGTTACGGCGGCAAAAAGAATTTTAACTGGGAGGCGCCGCTGACCGACCTGGTCTGGATCACGTCCATTGTCTCGATTATCGTCTGTTTCGTTGCGACCAAGCTGTTGCTCGGCGACTTTGAAATTCCCAATCCGCACTACGCCGGGGTTGCCACTCCCAATGAGCCGCCAACCACGCCGTTGAGCCATCTCTGGTGGGTATTGTCGGCCATCGTCGCGTGCGGCACGCTGGCGGCGGCGCTGATCATGGAGTTCACGAAAATTTTCGTCAGCACCAGCTCCCGCCATGTCCGCGAAGTCACCAACGCTTCCGGCCACGGCGGCGCGTCGCTGAACGTCCTGTCCGGGCTGGTGGCGGGAAATTTCTCGGCGTTCTGGATGGGCCTCGTGATCCTGGCGCTCATGTTCGTCGCGTATCTGCTCTCGCAAAATTCCGATCTGCTCGCGCTGATGCCCCCGCAGTTCAACTTTGCCGCGCCGATCTTCGCCTTCGGTCTCGTGGCGTTCGGTTTTCTCGCGATGGCACCGGTGACGATCGCCGTGGATAGCTTCGGCCCGGTGACCGACAACGCGCAGTCGGTCTATGAATTGAGCCGCATCGAATCGCAGCCGTCCATCAGCGCGGAGATTGAAAAGGATTTTGGTTTCAAACCGAATTTCGCCGACGCCAAGCTGGAACTGGAAAAGGGCGATGGTGCGGGCAACACCTTCAAGGCGACCGCCAAACCCGTGCTCATCGGCACCGCCGTCGTCGGCGCGACCACGATGATTTTCGGCATCATCATGCTGCTCGAAAAAGTTTTCGGCCACGCCATCGAGCACTTGAGCCTGGTGCAGCCCGAGGTCATCTTCGGCCTGCTGATGGGCGGCGCGGTGATCTACTGGTTCACCGGCGCGAGCACCCAGGCGGTCGTCACCGGCGCGTATCGCGCGGTCGTGTTCATCAAGAAAAACCTGAACCTCGACCAGCACACCGCCTCGCTCGACGACAGCAAAAAGGTCGTGGAGATCTGCACCGTCTACGCGCAGAAAGGCATGATCAACATTTTCATCGTCGTGTTCTCCTTCGCGCTCGGCCTGCCGTTTTTTAATCCGTATTTCTTCATCGGCTACCTCATCGGCATCGCGTTCTTCGGCCTGTTCCAGGCCATCTTCATGGCCAACGCCGGCGGCGCGTGGGACAACGCCAAGAAAATCGTCGAGGTGGATCTGAAACAAAAAGGCACGCCGCTCCACGCCGCCACCGTCGTGGGCGACACTGTGGGCGACCCGTTCAAGGACACCTCGTCCGTGGCGATGAATCCGATCATCAAGTTCACGACGCTCTTCGGCCTGCTCGCCGTTGAGATCGCCGTGGAACTCAAACAGAAACATCCCGACTCGCGCCTGCCCATGGTCATCGGTGGAGTCTGTTTCCTCGTCGCGCTCATCTTTGTCTATCGCTCGTTCTACTGCATGCGGATTCCCGAAGAGTCGGTGGAGAAAAACTAGCAGCCGTCGCGTTTGCCAGTTTATCGGAACGCCGGGCACCGTCCCGGCAAGTTGGCAGCCACCCCCCTTCGAGCCGAGACGGTGCCAGGCGTTCCAAATGATACCGCACGGAAAACCGGTTTCTTGACAGTGTCCGGCGCATGGGCAAACTTATGCCCATGAAAACGATTTCAGTTCCCATCGGCCAGGCGCGGAGCGACCTTTGCGGGCTGGTGAAAAAAGTCCAGGCCGGCGTCCGCGTGACCCTGACCAGTCACGGCCGGCCCGCCGCGATGATTGTGCCGCCCGAAAAAAAAGGCAAACCGTGGCGGGTTGAAAAGCCCGACGACCCCAGCCGCTACGGCGATTTGCAGTCGCCGGTGATGGAGGATTGGAAGTGAGGGTTCTGGCCGACACGAACGTGTTCATCCGTTTTTGCCGCCAACTGCCCTTGCCGCAAATCGTGGAAGAAACCCTGGCCGACCCGGAAACCGAAAGATGTTTGTCGCCGATGTCGGTCATTGAACTTTACCGGCTTTGGCAGAATGGCAAAGTTCCCGACCATCCTGACACCTGGCTCGAAATGACAATGGACTCCTGGACAATTCTACCCGTGACCGTGCCGATTGCGCGGCAATCTGTTTTGTGGGACTGGACGCATCGCGATCCGGCGGACCGGTTGCTCGCCGCCACGGCCAAGGTTGAAAAAATTGAACTGTGGCACACCGACACGGTTCTCAAAAAACTCCCCGGCTTTCCGAACCGCTATTTCGTGAACAAAGTTCGCGCCGGTTGATCCATGGCGCAAAATTGTTCGCGCATTCAAAAAATTATGTCCGTGATTCAGCGTTCCATTCAAGCCGGCTGGCAACTGCGCGTCTTCTTCACTGAAGATGTTTTCGCTCCGGATAACGTTGTTCTAAAAACCGCGCTGGCCGACGCCGCGCCACGCAAGATCCTCGTCGTCGTTGACGAATCGCTCGCCCTCGCGCAGCCGGAGCTTTCGCGGGCGGTGGAAAATTATTTTGCCGTCCATGCCGCCGAGCTGTACCTCGTCTGTCCGCCCGTCAGTGTCGGCGGCGGCGAACACGCCAAGAATTCTTACGCCCCCGTCGCCGAAATCCATTCGCTGATCGACCGCCATCACATTGACCGCCACTCGTATCTCATCGCCGTGGGTGGCGGGGCATTTTTGGATGTCGCCGGTCTGGCGGCGGCCACGGCCCATCGCGGCGTGCGGCACGTGCGCATCCCAAGCACGACGCTGGCGCAGGCGGATTCCGGCGTGGGCGTGAAGAACGGCATCAATGCCTTTGGTAAAAAGAATTTCATCGGCACGTTCGCCCCGCCCTTCGCCGTCATCAACGATTTCAACCTGCTCGCCACGCTGGGGCCGCGCGACAAACGCGCCGGTTACGTCGAGGCCGTGAAGGTCGCCTGCATTCGCGATGTGAAGTTCTTCGACGAGATTGAGCGCGACGCGGCAAAGTTATCGGCGTTTGAACCGGTGGTGATGAAGCGTCTGATCCACCGCTGCGCCGAACTGCATCTCAATCACATCGCCGGCAGTGGCGATCCATTCGAGACCGGCTCGGCGCGTCCGCTGGACTTCGGCCATTGGGCGGCGCACAAGCTGGAGCAGCTTTCCGATTTCCAGATCCGCCACGGTGAGGCCGTCGCCATCGGTATCGCACTCGACGTGGTCTATTCGCGCAACCTCGGATTGCTCGACGCCAAAGCCGCCGACCGGATTCTGAAATTGCTCGAACAACTTGGCTTCGACTTGTTCGCCAACGAGCTGCTGAACGTCGGTTCGGACGGGAACTTGCAGGTGCTCGGCGGTCTGGCCGAATTCCGCGAGCATCTCGGCGGCGAACTGACCATCACGTTGCTGCGCGAAATCGGCAGCGGAGTGGAAGTCCACGAAATGAATCTGCAAAAAATCACCGAGGCCATCCACGAATTGCGCGGACGGCAGAAAAATTAACCACGGATGAATACAGATAAACACGGATGGGACGAAGCGCAGAGACCGCAAAGAGGCGCAGAGGTTTTTTGCTCTGCGTTCCCTTGCGTCCTGTGCGTCTGGTTTTATTATCCGTGTCCATCCGTGTCCATCCGTGGTTAAAATTATTTTGTGAACCGTCTTGCCGTCATCAACGTCGTCGGCCTCACCGAAGCGCTCATCGGCGAACACACGCCGCGCATCGCGGAGTTCCGCAAGCGCGGCGCGCTCGCCGCCGTCAAGCCCGCGTTTCCCGCCGTCACCTGCACCGCGCAATCGAATTATCTCACCGGCAAACCCCCATCCGGACACGGCATCGTCGGCAACGGCTGGTTCAATCGCGAATTGTCCGAAGTCCAGTTCTGGAAACAATCCAACCATATCGTCCACGGCCAAAAAATTTGGGATACGCTCCGCACCAGAACCTCAGACCTCAGACCCCAGACGCCAAACCCATTTGCTGCGGCAAATTGCTTCTGGTGGTTCAACATGTATTCCAGCGTGGATTACGCCATCACGCCGCGCCCGATGTATCCCGCCGACGGCCGGAAATTTTTTGACGTGTATTCCTGGCCGTATTCCATCCGCGAAGAGATCAAAAAAGATCTGGGCGAATTTCCGTTCTTCAGCTTCTGGGGCCCGGCGGCGGGCGTGGATTCGCCGCAGGGCAAAGCGGATGCCGCCTCGCGCTGGATTGCCGAATCCGCGAAGTGGATTGAAAATAAATTTTCGCCGGCGCTGAACCTGATTTACCTGCCGCATCTGGATTACAACCTGCAACGGCATGGGCCATTCGTTGTAGGAGACGAGGTGACGAGTCTCACTTCAAAAATCCGAAATCCGAAATCCGAAATCCGAAATCAAAATGAGCCTCCTCACGTCGGCTCCTGCACAATCAATCCCGCCATCCACCGCGACCTGCGCGAGATTGACGCCATCGTCGGCGACCTGATTGATAATTTTGGCCAACGCGGCGTGTCGGTGGTTTTGCTTTCCGAATACGGCATCACCAACGTGGACACGCCGGTGCATCTCAACCGCATTTTCCGCGAACAAGGCTGGCTGACGGTGAAAGACGAACTCGGCCGGGAAATTCTCGACGCGGGCGCGAGCAAGGTCTTTGCCGTGGCCGATCATCAGGTCGCGCACATTTATCTGAACCCCGATCATGAATCGGGGCTGGAAAAATCCGTGCGCGAGGTTCTGGGGAAGGTTGTCGGTGTGGAAAAAGTGCTCGGTCGGGCGGAGAAAATCGCGGCGGGCATTGACCATGCGCGCGCCGGCGATTTGATCGCCGTGGCGCAGGAAAAGGCATGGTTCACGTATTATTACTGGCTCGATGATGCGCGCGCGCCGGATTTTGCGCGGACGGTGGACATCCATCGCAAGCCCGGCTACGACCCGGTGGAACTGTTTCTCGACCCGAAGATTCCGCTGGTGAAATTGAAGATCGCGTGGCGGCTGCTGCAAAAGAAACTTGGCCTGCGGATGTTGATGGATGTGATCCCGCTCGACGCGACACTGGTGAAAGGCTCGCACGGACGGCGGCCGGCGGACAAAAAAGACTGGCCGGTGCTGATCACCAGCCGGCCGGAATTTTTGAGCGGGAAGGAAATGGAATCAACGGACGTTTATCAAATCCTGCTGCGGCATTTGGGAGCGCCGTAGGCGCGGCATATTTGTAGAACTAGAATTAAAACGAACCAAGCTCCGTCGGAGCGAAATAATCTGGGAATATACCGCTCCGACGGAGCTTAAGACGTTGTTTGGTTTGGGGGCTACAAAGATTTCGCGCCTACGGCGCTGAAAATCCCGCGCTGCTTTGGCTGGACAAAAATTTTAGACCGGACAGAGTCGAGGCCATGAAGCTGCGCGTTTCCAATCAGAAGACCGCCGCGCTGACGTTGGTGGAGGTATTGGCGGTCATTGTGGCGTTGGCTGTTCTGGCTATGATCGTGTTTTTGCCGGCATATCAAGCAGCAGGTGGCCACGCTAAAAGCATGAACTGCGTCAACAATCTACAACAAGTCGGCCTCGCCTTCCGAATTTGGGCTGGTGACAACAATGACAAATTTCCAATGCAGGTATCCGTTGCACACGGAGGCACGATGGAACTGGCAATTGGAACAAACGCTTGGATCAATTTTGTCGTGATGTCGAATGAATTAGCCACTCCGAGAATTTTATATTGTCGGGCAGACAAGGGCCGGGTTGCTGCAACCAGTTTCCCGGATGGTTTAAATAACGAAAATCTCAGCTATTTCGTCAGTCTGGATGCAAATACAAATTCTGCGCACGCTTTGCTTTCCGGGGACGCGAATTTTGCGGTCAACAATGTTCCGGTGAAATCGGGCTTAATGGAACTTTGCACAAACACTCCAGTCACTTGGACATCTGCTAGGCATTATATCAAATGTAATATTATCCTGGCTGACGGTAGAGTAGTCGGAGGTGATGATCCGAACGATCCCGACCTCATAAATCTGCTTTCCCAAACCGGACTCGCCACCAATCGTCTCGCGATTCCCTAATCCGTGTTCATCGGTGTCCATCCGTGGTTAAAAACTTTCCCCTTTTGCCTGTGCTTCATAAAACCTAGACTGCCCCCATGAACTTGCCCGGATTTCCCATCGCCCGCCCGCGCCGGTTGCGGACTTCGCCCGCGTTGCGCCGGCTCGTCGCGGAAACGTCGTTGAATGTTTCGCAGCTCGTGCTGCCGTTGTTCGCCCGTAGCGGGCGCAAGTTGCGCCGGCCCGTGGACGCCATGCCGGGCGTGTTTCAATTGTCGCCGGATGAAATTCTGCGAGAGGCCGCGGCGGCGCACGCGCTCGGCGTTCCCGCCGTGCTCCTCTTCGGCATTCCGGATAAAAAAGATGCGAAGGCGAGCGGCGCTTACGCCAGGAACGGCATCGTGCAGCAGACGGTGCGGCTCTTGAAGAAGGAACTGCCGTCGCTGCTCGTCATCACGGACGTGTGCCTGTGCGAATACATGAGCCATGGTCATTGCGGCATCGTCGGGGTGGAGCGCCGGGCACCGTCCCGGCAAGTTGGGAAAAAATTGGGGCAAGCCGGGTCGGAGACCGGCGCTCCAGTAAAAATCCTGAACGACCCCACGCTCAAGCTGCTCGCACAAACGGCGGCAAGCCACGCGGAGGCGGGCGCGGACATTGTCGCGCCGAGCGACATGATGGACGGGCGCGTGGCGGCCATCCGCGCGGCACTGGACAAAAATCATTTCGAGGATATGCCCATCATGAGTTACGCGGCGAAGTTTGCATCGGCGTTTTACGGCCCGTTCCGCGAAGTGGCCGAGTCCACGCCGCAGTTCGGCGACCGGCGCAGCTACCAGATGGACGCGGCGAACGCGAACGAGGCGTTGCGTGAAGTGGCGCTGGACATCCAGGAAGGCGCGGACATCGTCATGGTCAAGCCGGCGCTGGCGTATCTGGACATCATTCATCGGGTGAAAAAGGAGTTCGGCCTGCCCACCGCCGCCTACGCCGTGAGCGGCGAACACGCGATGATCAAGGCCGCCGCCGCGAACGGCTGGATTGACGAACGTGCCGTGACCCTCGAAAGCCTGCTGGCGATGCGCCGCGCCGGCGCGGACATCCTCATCACTTACGCGGCGGTGGATGTGGCGAAGTGGCTGAAATAGCGGATGGGGTCTGGCGTCCAGGATTTGGGTTCTGGGGGTAAAAGTTGAAAGCGAAACCCAAGAACCGGGACCCCGGACGCCAGACCCAAAACCGGGCGCATCTCAATTTTTGCGGGGGTCGCCGTGAAGGATGTGGGGGAAGAGCAGGTGCCAACGGTGATTGCGCCAGAAAGTTTCCAGACACATCAAT